>Ga0157357_1000892_pt1 | contig 12630 bp, 12 predicted proteins | sample AttcapACBM1_FD_111485 | JGI IMG/M metagenome (GOLD analysis project Ga0157357, IMG submission 111485) | Fungus gardens microbial communities from leaf cutter ant in Botucatu, State of Sao Paulo, Brazil - Atta capiguara ACBM1 | ecosystem: Host-associated > Fungi > Mycelium > Unclassified ... | reverse complement strand
TTTTTCGTGCTTGCTGCTCCCCCCCCCCTCTTGTTTTTTTTTTTTTTTTTTGCTTTTCTCATGCCCATCTCCAGGCTCACCGCAAATTACGCCCCCTACCCAGACGGAAATGTCCCAAGGCAGGGCCTCTATTTCTCCTATCGTCGTGTCTGTGACAACTACAACATCCCCCACATCAACACCGCTACCCTCGGCAAGGCCATCCGTCTCTGTTTCCCAACCATCAAGACCCGCCGTCTCGGCGTCAGAGGCAACAGTAAATATCACTGCAAGTATCTCCATCCTCTCCTCATCCCCCCCCCACTGATCCATCCCCCAGATTGCGGCATCAGGCCAGCAACCACCACAGAGGCAGAGTTTCTTCAGGACTACATCCAAAAGTCCAACAACAGTGCTGGCCAATCTTCCATCAACGCTGCACGCCTCGCAAACGAGCAGGCCGATGCTTCCCACAGAGCAAACGATGATGCCTCCGCAGACGGAGATGACGATGACGACGATTCAGAGGGCAATCACTCTACTACCGCTTCCAAGCGCAATTCTCTCCTCCTTTCCAACGATCTCAAGGCCGTCGTCTATTCAGATGATCTCAGTGATAAGACCCCTACTGCCGCAACTTTGCTTGCTCAGGCACAGGCACAGCGCCCTGGTACCTACCCCGCTCAGGCCTCCATTCGCAGACATCCGGCCCACGAACCCATTCTCACTCCCGTCCACACTACTCATCCCCTCTCTTCCACCTCCACCTACATCACTGGTCAGCCTGTCCTCTCCGTTCGCCAGTTCCCCGGCTTCCCTTCCATTGTCGAGGCTGTCGGTGTCAACTCCACTTCTACCCATGGCATGGCTGGCCGTGAGGTCTGGGACTGGTTCCAGGATCATCTCGATGCCTTACTCGAATCCATCAGGACTTTCCGTTTTGATCAGTTCGAAATCCATCTCCGTACATTCTGGTCTAATCTCATAGGTCATCATCGCGAAGTGGTCCATGCTCCAGCCATCGCTGGCTTAATGGCAAAAGCGGATGCTATTGTCTACGATGTAGGTGGCCTTGTTGGTTGGTCGGCTGTCTCTTTTCTTGGGAAGCTCATGCTATTTCCAGGAAATTCTCGAAATTCTCCGCTCTCAGATGCTCTCCCCAATTCCTCCCAATTTATTGAATAACCTACGACAACTGGCCCTCAAGATGGAGAAAATGCTGCTGGCTGCTTTGGAAGGCTACGGAAACACGTTTGTGGAACCAAAGGTCGAGTTGGGTGCACGCTTTGGTCACCTTATCTGTGCGTGGTTTTCACCCCGACATCCAACCTCAATTGATGGACTGCTTCTTCTTCAGTACGTTTTCTTGATATCTATCAAGTCACTCAGGCTTTGAATACCGTCCTCACCAACGCGAAGCAACTGGCCGACATGAGGCGCTCATGGGAAAAAGTGGACTTTGAATCTGTCCGCAATCAATCTGCTTTGGTATGCAACTGCCGTCACGAGGAGCTCGTCCAGTTACTGGAGATTGAGTTTGTGGCTCTCCTGGACAGCCTCCCCAAAACCACGGAGCCCGTCAGAGAAGTCATGACATGGGCCGACAAGTGCTGTGACAGACTCATGGGTAACAGTCGCATACATGGTAATCCAGAAGATAGAGGTGGTATGAGCTCTCGCAGTATCCTCATTAGATGGGGTTACGTCACAAGTCAAGTTATGAGAGATCTTGTACGTGTTATGATCTTTTCATCTCCTCAAGTTGTTCATTTCAGCAGACTATTCGCAGTGACCCCGCTTTCGGTGCCTTCCAAATCTTGAAGCTATTCCTAGAGTGAGCTATTCTTGTTTACCCCCGCGATGGCTAGCCCTCAATCGTTCCCGTGTAGTGATTGGATTGCCGTCAATGTCCTTCGAAGCGTTGCCCTCTCGACCAACTCAGTTGCTGCCTCGGTTGAACCTGTGATGCAACAGCAGTATTTCACCCTTTCTCCGATGGCTGGACAAGAAAACTTTGGGTCAATGGATGTTCGTCCAACCTCTTTGATGGCTCACACGCCCACCACCTCGAGTATGCTAGCAGCCCTCCAAAGCGACCCTTTCCCTTCCTCTTCTTTGGCGGCATTTGGCTCCGATGCCTATGGATCTATGCAGTACATGGATCCTGCGACCACTGGAGAGGACGCACTATCTTCGAGTCACCAAGCAGGTCTTACTTTCAATGACTTTTCGGGTCCAGGAAATGCATTCGATGTCGGTAGCTATCCGCAGGATCTGGCGATCAGTGCCTCGGCCACTACGCAGAGCGAGTCTGAGCATGAGGCCGAGTCAGTCAAGACAGAGCAAACACAAACCGTCTAGGTTTTTTTCTGCTGTGGTTTCGTTTGTCTATGAAATTCTTTTCTTGTCATCTGGGTATTGGAATCCGGTCTTGTCTCCCTTGCTATACAAACAAACGCTCATTCTTTCTTGTTTCATATCTACCTGGCGCCCTTCATTGGTTTTTCTTTCTTTCTCATCTTGCTGCATCCCTTCTGGCTGCACATTCACTCTCTTTCAATAGTGTATAGGCTCACCATAATGGGCGGATTTTTCGTCAATTTATCTGTTTTCTTATCTTTTTCTCGACTTCTATTTGTTATCAATAGCGCTATTCATATATATATATATATAACAGACCCCTGTTTTTGCTCCTTGTTTGTTTATATAACTTAATTCAAAACTGTTTCTTCCAAGGGAAAATGAAATTAATCAATTGAATATGCACTACACAGTAATCTCTCCCTCCTTCACATTCATATCAGTCATATCCTCCTTTTCTTCTTCCTCCTTTTCCTCTTCCATCTTCTCCTCTTCCATATTCTCCTCTTCTTTCTTCTCCTCTTCTACCTTCTCCTCTTTCTTCTCCTCTTCTACCTTCTCCTCTTCCACCTCCTCCTCCATTGGTTTTTCGTTTTCAACAGCAGAAGAGGGTGCGTTAAGTGTCTCTACTTCGCTGGGCGTCGCCGTCGTTACTAGAAGCTTGGACTCTTGTTTTGTCAGCCGAGCAATCTCAGCTTCAGCTTTCTCGATGTTTTCTTCAGTAACGCGAGCCTGGTTCGCTTCGAGCCATTCCTTCTTGGCATTGAGGTCACCAATCACACGAGAAACGTCAGCTTGCGAATCTGGTGCGGGAATGGAGAGACTAAGAAGGGCACTAAGAGTACCGAGCGGAATATGAAATTTCTCATTTGACGATGAAATTCCGTTATCTCCTGTTGATCCATTGGGAGTTTTCGATGCACCACCCTTCTTTCCCTTCTTTCCCTTCTTTCCACCGACAAAGTAGTTGTCATCCTCCTCGCCCTTTTTCTTTAGAACGACAACATCCTTGGGAACAGCGTCGACCTGTCGAATCTCTAACTTTGGTACACTAGCAATCTCGGCTCTTGCGAATGGAGAACTGTCAGATTTCTTAGCGACAGATTTTCCAGAAAGAAAGTCGATAAGGGTTTGGCAGTCTTCAATGGCGTCCTTGTAAGCAGGTCTTGAGGCTTCTTCACGTATCCGCTCGACGATCTCGAGCTTCTTGCGAGCTTCTTCTTCCGCACGTTGAGCACGTTGTTTCTCGGCACGTCGTGCGCGGTCTTCATTGACTTTTTTCCAATATGCGTCCTGAGCCACTCTGTAAGTTTGTTGTCGGTCACGCTTCTCCTGAAGAAGACTTTTGATTTCGGCATTGACACTGTCACGTTCCTCGAAAAGTTGGTTGCGACCAGCATAAACCTCATCCGACTCCTTCTTAATCTCATTCAGCTCAAGTTTGATGGCTTCAAAACGATCTGAGAGTGCTTTTGCATCGGGATCATCGAGCTGCTTCCTGAGTTCATCAATTTCCTGGCGAGTAGAATCAATAGTGTCCTGGTCCGCTTGGAAGTTCTCGACAATACGACGCGTTCGGTTAATTTGGTTAATTTCCATTAGGGCACGTTTTTCGTCTGCCAACTTCATGCTACCAGATTCGATTCGTTTTTCGAGTGATCTATTGAACTAGGGTCGAGATAGTGGATTCGTAAACTTGGAAATTCACATACGCAACATGATTATCCATTTCGTGAACAGATTTGAAGGGGACTTTTGATTTCTGGGCTTGCAGTGTTTTAATCTAGACCAAAATGGAATATAGAAGGTAAGCTTCCGGGAGAAAATGATATGGATATACCTTGTTCTGAAGGTTATCCTGAAGAGACTTGACCTGCTCCAACAATCGACTCTTGTTGTACTTCCTCGATGACTGCTTCTCTCTGATATCGTCGAGCTCAGTCTTAAGTGCATTCCTGCGTTCATTGTTCGCATTTGGTTGGCTGGCTGAGTTAATTTTCTCCCGAATGGTAGCCTGACAGAAGGAGAAGGAGAGGGTATGTGGTTCGAGTGAGAGGACCATGGAAGGAACTTACGAGCTTGGTTTGAAGAGAATAGACTTCCTTTTGGATTCTATCTTGCTCCTTCTCATATGCCACCTTGTCGGGTTTCCCTCCGGCGAAGAGGAAGACAGTTTCCTTCGGCGTGTCCTTTTTCTCACCTGCAGGAACGGGTTCGTTCGACCCGTTTCCTACCGGTACTTTCCTCTTTGAGCCAGAGGCATTGGACTTGTTCTTGGGAGCAGACATTGTTTTTTCCAAGGAGATGAATGGGAAGTGAACGGAGGTGAATGTGCAAAAACGGATAAATTCCAAGAAAACAAATTTGGGAATGATCGTGCGAAAGGAGTGTCAGGGATTTTTTTTTTTACAACAAATAAATAACGTGGTACAATCGCCACTAGAACACAAGCTTAGTGTCCAGTTTTTCTATTTCCTTAGAACACTCATCGTAAAGCTGGAGATATTCTTCGTCTTTTTCTTCGACTGTTCCTTCTTTTGGTTTGGATTTCCGTTTGAGATTTGGGCATACCATAACGCAGCTTGTTGGTCGTTTTGTTGAGCTGGAATAACCAAGTTCTTCTTTTGAAGGGACGAAGACGTAAGGTATTTGGGCTTCTTCGCTCAAAATGGGGAGGTGAGAGATGATGTCGATGGGGTTGATGTCGGCTGCTAGTACAAGAAGACTGGATAATAAAACCGATTTGGTTCGATAGGTTGAATTGGAAAGTAATTCGTTAAAACAGCGTACCCTTTATCACCTTTTCGAATCCCTTTTACTACTTCCTTTACACCGCGTTTCACATGCCGCGCTTTGGAGCCTGATCAAACAAGGTGTGAGGAAGCTAGGGTTAAGGAAGAGAAATATAGAGATAACGATACAGACCTTTTTTAACTACCTTATGTATTTTCTTCAACAATTTCTTTGGTGCAAGTGGTTGTGCAATAGGCGATAGCTCCTCGAGAGGTATTGAGAATCCCTCTTTCTTCTCCTTCTTAGATTTCTTGGGCGACTAAACCAACTTTGAGTATTCATATATGAGGGCTGGTACACCAATTTACTGACCACACCCACATCAGCCATCTCAATGTCCTTGTCAACAGCTGAGGCCTCCGAAACCTCCTTTTGCTTATCTTTATTGCCCATAGCGAGTAAGTGCGGATTTGTTTGAAACTTGTTTGAAGCAGGGAGGAAATGTGTTGTGACGTCGCATGTCACACTTGCGGGCTAACTTCTTAGATCATATACTATCTATCATTTCTTGAACTATATCTTTTAGCACCAACATCGTAGATCGCAAGACTGGCGCAGGCCATTGACTTCAGGCAAAAAATGTCCGCCTGCATTGGATTGCCTTGAGAAGTATCCCCAGGGCAGACCGGGTTATTCAACTCGCAACACTGTCATAGAGGATTTCTCAATGTCAATGTACACCATGAGTCAGAAATATTGCCCCTCACCTGCTCTTCCGTCGTGGAAATGCGCTCGACCATATTATCTTGTAGACACATCAAGTTCGTCGTCTTCTTCGCTATTAATATAAAGGCCGTCTCGGTTCCTCAAAAAATTGAGAAACACCCAATGCATTCCATGCATTTCCATGTCATACCACCAATTAATGGCAATAGTTATTTCCTTTGCTTGTTCAACGTAATGCCACCAGCCAGCTGGGAGATACAGTGTTTCTCCTGGTCGTAAATAAACGTGAATAGGCGATATGTCTGCTGGAAGAGCATTTGGTGAATTGGGATCAAGGATCGACGACCATCGAACGGGTGACACATTTTCTGAAGGGCTTATTTCAAAAGAAGTCGAGGGCAGAGATCTGGTATATGTAGCATGTGGATAAAGACGTTCTATTTTGTGTCGCACAGGGATGATTGCGCTTAGATACCACATACCACATAGATTGAGACTGATGACAGACCTTTTAGACACCAGCCGTCTACAGGAGGTAGCAAAGTGAAACGTTTTTCTCCCCTCACGACCGTATAAATGTTCTCGTATGGGTCTAATCATAAAAAGTGATCAGTCTGGGGGATAGCAGCAGCATGGAACCTGGCGTTTGTAGGCAAAGTAAAATGAGCTCACCATTATGAATACTCGTGGTGCTTCTTCCATTTCCAATCCAGAGATTGACGGCATCAGGACACCGGCCTGGATGAGATTGGAGGTATGTTTATTTGAGGTTGTCAAGTTCAGCTGACCAAGTGCTTCACTGCACCAAGACACTCTGCTGGGTACGTCTTCCCTGAGTGGTTCATATTCTGACCAAGATTGACCCTTATCTGTGAAATACTCTGAGGAGTAGAGGTTTCCGTTTTGCGACTGGAGATAGACGATGTCTGAATCAGAATCTATGTATTGTTGAATCCTTCAGACCAAAGTAGTATGAAGGTAATGTCACAAACCATGATCAGCGAGCTTGGTCAAGAGATCCCGCATAGACATCTGTTCAATATGAGGCTCGATAAAGTACAATTTATTGTCCGGTCCTTGAGATACGGCATCCGCACGTCTGAAAATGACAAAACGTCAGTTCTCCATCCGAATTCTCATCTCATCTAGGTACAAGTGAGGAAGATAACCGACCCATTTGGTGTGATGGCGATAGCAATGCTGCGGTCCCCCATCTTACTGACAAGATAGTCATTTGTCCATTTCTGCGTAGCAGGGACAACAAAGCCTGACGAAGAAGTATGATTCATCGAAATTCTTGAGAAAATGTCGGGGTTCTTGCCTTTGATTATGACCGGGCGTGAGACGTGGATTAGACGCGAAAATTCGAGCGCGGTAGGTGGCCGGTCTAGCGTCTCGATATGGCTGCCATTTAGATCTTGAAAAGAATAGGGTAATCAGCGGACTAGGGATTCTATGTGTTGACGGTGAAAAATATCTGCCTCTATATTCATCTGATATCCAACGAGCTAATTTGCGCTTGAGCGTTTGGGAACCCGAGGATTGTGTCATTGAGCAAGTTCCTGATGGGATAACTTATTACATCAGTGGTTCGTGACGCGTGAGCGCGTTGTTGACAGCGCTTTCCTGACAACTCACTATTTTATGATGATTGTGAACGATGACAAACGGAGACTCCCAGCCTCCAAATCTAAGACAGCAAAGTCTCAAGTGAGTGCAGGTTGGTTGACGGCACTTTCAGATTTTGTGACCAAGATACACGCAGCAGGGACAAAGAACACTACCTAGTATGTTTGGAAAGAAGCTAGAGAGAACATCATCCAAGCAGACCGTCTCACCATCATTACCGTCTGGACATGAAGGGGAGGACCCTCTGAGTGAAGTGGCTATAATGCCCGACTCCACAGACACGAGTACGTATGCAAAACAAAACAAATACTCTAATCGGACCATTTGGACAGTAGATTCTAATGATACCCTTGTGACGACGCCTGAACACAAGACAATCAAGAATTCCACGTCCGAGAATCAGATAAATGTTGGACTGAGCCTGGCAGAGACGACTTCTCCAAATTCGAAATTCGATTCTGGACTGGAAATTTTTCCAGTGATGGTACTCGGGGAGTCGGAAGACTCACCTATTATTATTATGGATTCGTCCCCAAGGAAACCTACTGAGGACTGTATGGAGGAGGAAGGCCGGGCAGACTCTACCCCTACTCTCAAACTGAAGAAGAGACCTCTCCACCCTTTCTTTGCTCCTCGCAGCAAAATTGTCCATTCGGTTGTCAATACGTCTCCACAACTACACCATCCAAAATATCCAGAAGCCGCGTACCCAGACAGTGAGTCGCAACATGTTAAAGGGGATCAGACAGCATGCCCTCGTCCACCCTGCCCCTTTGAGCGTCGATGCATCAATGCTGACACCGTTGGCCCTGAATGTTCACTGCGAACCGAGGAACGGGTCGAGAGCTATACACCTGTCCTCCGATTCTTATATTCTAAATTGGAGGAAGAGGATGAAGACCCTTACGACGGGGATATCGATATCTTGCCAACCACTGAACAGAAAATTTATTTTGAACCAAACCTTATACGAGAATACCCGGCTATTGAACGTGTGGTTAACGCGGCGAGATCTAGGGGCGAGTCACCTTCACCATCAGGGCAATTGTGGGTGGATGCATGGCGCCCTAGATGCGCGAAGGAGGTGCTGGGCAATAAGCACTCTGCTCTATATTTGCGGAACTGGCTACATACATTGGGAATACAACTAAATCCTCCAGAAACGAGGAATGGGAATGGGAAGAAGAGGCGAAAGAGAGAAAAGAAGCGACCACACGTCATTCGAGAAGTTGCAAGGAAGAAGCTGCGCAGAGATGGATTGGATGGGTTTTTGGTTGAAGATGACGAGGATGATGACGACGTCGATCTACTAATAGAAGACGTGGAAGATGAATTTGAGAATTGCCAAAGAGGGCCACGACATTCGGGCAGAGATGAAACAATGTTGACAGCATTTGGTTCTGATGAGCCCGAGACCATCCATGAGCGACTGCATAACACGATACTATTAGCTGGACCACCGGGAACGGGAAAGACGGCAGCTGTATTTGCATGTGCCGAAGAACTAGGGTGGGAGGTGTTTGAGGTTTATCCGGGAATAGGAAGACGCAACGGTGCCAATGTGGACAATTTAGTGGGAGAGGTTGGAAAGAATCATCTTGTGAGGAACAAAAGAAGCGACATAGGACAGGCATCGGTTAGAAGATTACTGTCGGAGAATGGAGGGACAGATGGTGAAACTGAGGATCGGGCCAGTTCAGGTGGAGGAACGGCTGAAGAAGGAATCAAACAATCCATAATCCTATTAGAGGAGGTGGATGTGCTATTCAAGGATGACGTGAACTTTTGGCCAGCCGTGACGGATTTGATCAGAGAGTGCAGACGACCCGTGATCTGCACCTGCAACGGTGAGTGAGCAGGCCTGTGGAATGGAACCATTAGCTGACAAGGCATTCCCCAGATGCTTCTCTAGTTCCTATGAATGAATTGCCCCTCCAGAAAGTACTGTATTTTGAGCCTTGTGAACCGGAAATTGGTGCGGTATATCTTCAAGGCCTGGCATACGCGGAAGGATATCCATTACCGTTGGAGATGCTGGAGAAGATATATTGTGATACGTACGAGCTGGTAGGAGCGGACATGCCGCAAGAAGCAAGTGCACTGACAGCACACTGTGAATTACCTGTATACGACTTGCGGAGGGCTATTCACGGGGTCCAGATGGAATGTACTACTTGGAGAGGAAGGGAGGCCAAGACTGACATTACCAGACATGAAGAAAGCTCACATCAAGGTGCTGAGCTCATGTCAATTGTGGATGTCTGGACAGGAGGTGAACAAGTCAGCATCAGTGCAGCAGGAGAAGACGATCAGGATGGTCATGTCGTGATCGCGAGCGATCGAGATGAAGCAATGGCCCGGGCTGCCACACGACTTGCACGTGGATGGGCGGCACCGGGTGATGCCGTTGATGGACACGTAGTGTTCCGCCGGCGACAGGCATATGGGAAGGCGACGGAGGAGTTGCGTGGCCGAGGGCCCCGGCATAGGCACGAGTGGACGGAGGAAATGGCGCTGGTACGGGCGATGGGACGCCGGCGACTCTTGGAGGGAGACGGAGGATCCGGACGGCAGACACGGAACAGCAAACGGTCTGGGGGACTTGAGGCGGTGCTGAGCGTGGGAAAGGAGGTGTTAGCCGCCGCGTGCAGCGCGATGGCAGACTTGTAGCTCGAGTCCATGATGGCGTCTTCACCGCGCTCACCGATGGGCCCGCAGAATACCTCCCCGCACCTCCGTAATCTCCTCCGCTCGCCATCCCTTGAACCCCTTTCGACCCCCAACTACACCGTCCGCCGCCATTCCATCCAGCACCCTCACGGTCTCAAGCGCAAAGTCTCCTCCGATCCTCCCATTTTTGCCCCGGTTGGCGAGGAACCTGACCCCCGTCTCGTTGGTCCCGGTGTCCCTAGTCTCATGGACCTCGACTCTAAACCTCCAGCCCCAAAACGTCGTGGTTCGGCCATAGACACTCAGCGCATCGCCCAGCTTTCTCTCGCTGACCGTCGCGGTTCTGCAGACTCTCGTCCCTCCTCTTCGCATCCCTGGTGGTCCTCTTCTGCCCACCGTGATTTTTCGTCTCCCATGCTGTCTAGCACGGGCCAAAACTCTGTCAATCTCAATCTCACCAGCCCCGATTCTCCCCATAACCATCTCCCATCCTCCATTGCTGCTTTTTCTTGGTCGTCCAACCCCGATCCTGCCCTAGATCCTCCCACCATTCCTCCTCTAAACTATCTCCCAGATCGCCGTATGTCTGTCCCTGACACTCTCATCTCTCATCCAAAATCTCTTCACTCGCGGTCTCCCCGGCCCTCCTCCCGCCAAGCTCAGCCCCCAGAACCTGACACGCGCTCCACTTCCGCTCAGGACAATCCAACTCCCCCTTCCGCTCCTCTCTCACTACCACAAACTACAACATTGAAGAAAGACAATGGTTCAACCCCCTACTCCCGCTCTCCTGAGCTCAGAGTCTCCCACAAGCTCGCTGAGCGCAAGCGTCGGAAGGAAATGAAGGATCTCTTCGACGAGCTCAGGGATCAGCTCCCTGCAGACCGTGGCATCAAGGCCAGTAAATGGGAGGTTCTCACCAAAGGTGTGTGTGAGTGTCAGAATCAAGTACCCTCAGTTCACCAACACGTTCCCCTTAGCTATCGATTTTGTTGGCCAGCTCAAACAGTCCAACCAGGATATGACACGTGAGATTGAACACCTGCGTCGAGAGGTCGACATTGCCCGAGGGAGCTCTGTCTATGGACAGCAACAACAACAGTCTCAAGTACCTGTCGTGCCGTCACAAGGTCCACCGCCACCGCCACCACTCCTCCAACCCCCCCTGTCAGGACCCTCCCAACTCCCTCTCCCGAGGCTCCCTACTCAAAATGTTTACCCCTCGTTAACTCCTAGTCCGCTGCCCAATGGTGTCCATTCTCCGCCATAGCCTTCACTCACCTTTTTTTTGTGAACTTATTCCCTCGTTCTTGCTATGTTTCGCGACGGGCTCTCCATTGACTCCTGGTGCCCCTTTTGTATTTGTAGACCCAACATGACTCTCTTCAATTCAATGACCTTAGAGTAGGGTCTTTTGTTGTATACAACGGATTTTGCAGTGACAAATAGTACCAAATAGTTAATTCCTTGCTTCTTCTGCTATCATTGTTGCCACACACTATATGGCTCCCAAACAGCCCTCACTTGATTTGCTATTTCATCCTAAAAAGAACAAGAAGCCTCAACATCAGCCACCTCGTAAGACCCCATCCACGCCACGACCGAAACCAGCACCCGAGGAAAATGAAGGTTTACAGCTCCCAGATTGGCCGTTTCAAGATTTCAGACTGCTTTCGTCTGCCCTCAATGGCTGGAAATACGATGTTATGAAGTTTGACTCGCGCAGAACTCAGGACGTCTCCAGATGGATAGCACCCGTTAAACTCAACCGGAAGGACCTGCGGAAAGACGAACCTGCCACAGAAATCGTACCCCAGGCCCCCATGCTGGGACCAGATGGGAAACCTGTCATTGGTGCCGATGGAAATGTCGTCATGGTCGATGCTGAGGGCATACCTATCCAGCCTGCTGAGGGCAAGGAAAAGGGCAAGTCCGCCGCAAATTCTGCCGCCGTCGCCAAGAAGCGATTCCAAAAGAAAACGCGACAAGTCTTTTATGTACCAGAGGAAGTCAGACTGTTGAGGAAGGAAGAAAGGTATCCTTGGATCATGGAGGACTCGAATCCGGTCCAGGACAATAGAGAGTTGTGGGTCGGACAGCTGGAAGATGTGGGCAAGGCGGAGACACATGCATTCTTTATGCCGGCTGCAAACGATGTCTTCAAATTTGTACCTGCGCATCGGTGGTACAAATTCCAAAAGAAACTGAGGCACGGGTTCCCCACAGACACAGCAGGTGTGGAGCAGCTGGTAGGTCTATCTGAGAAAGGGTTCGGGTTTCCTGACTAATACATTTGTAGTATACAACATCACAGAAACGTGATCCTCAGGCTTGGCTTGCCAGCCGAAATGGCGGTAGAGGCGTTTCAGCCGCTACTGCTGCCATGTTCAAAGCAGAGGCCGAAGGAAGGACGATCACTATCGGGAACTCACTCGTGCATACTACTGGTCAGAGTCTGGGTCCCGGCGGCAGGAGACTAAAGACTGTGGATAGCGGAATGGACCACTTGTTTGGCGAGGACGAGGACGAGGA
>Ga0157357_1000889_pt1 | contig 12640 bp, 11 predicted proteins | sample AttcapACBM1_FD_111485 | JGI IMG/M metagenome (GOLD analysis project Ga0157357, IMG submission 111485) | Fungus gardens microbial communities from leaf cutter ant in Botucatu, State of Sao Paulo, Brazil - Atta capiguara ACBM1 | ecosystem: Host-associated > Fungi > Mycelium > Unclassified ... | reverse complement strand
TTTTTTTTTAAATTAACAATTTATTACATGGAGCATGAGAGCAAACTGTGGTAGCTATTTCATAATTATGTACATGGAGCCTGAACCAACAGGAGAGAAGAGAGAAATGCAAAGAGAAGGAAAGAGAAATGAAAAGGAAAAGGAAAGAAATAATAGATAATAAAACATGTTATGCTAAACACGAGATAAAGTAGCAATGCCTTATCCAAAAGAGAAAGCACTACTGTTAAGTTCAAGGAATAACAAAAAGTGGGCTATAGTATCTCTTCTAGAGTTCTAATAGTTGTTGAATCTCTTGCAGTCATACAAGATATGTTGTCTAGATTCAATTAGATATAAACTGCATGGACACAAGAATTCTTTCCTAGGGAAGAACCTTAGACAATATTCACCAGTGGAAGCATGATTGATGATGGCTCTAACAGCTCTAGCACACAATGAGTTAGAATGGCCAAAATGTTGCAGTCAAAGACCACCATTAATAGTAGATGGCTTGATAGGATTCTGATTACTGTCAAGTAATTCTAGAAAGTTTCTCCCTTTAAGGTCCAATACTTGAAAAGACATTTTTCATTGAGAAAGAATGAAGTCACATTTGCATTTTTTGCAATAATCCTAGGATGATTTGCATAGGAAGATAGACCATGAGTCAAAGCTCTTGGAGTCTTTGTCTACTAAGAAGTATAGCAGCTAGTTTTGTTTGCTGGGGCAGTTCCAGAACTTGATGCAATTGTTACTGTTCTTTAAGAAAAACTCTCTGAGTTTGCAAGAAATCATGGCAGAATAGATTTGATATGGGTATGATAAGAAATTGAAAATTCTCTTGGCAGCATGGAGGGAGTCTGTTATGATGATAATATGATTAATACTACTTGGTTAATACTGCATCACATAGCAAATAATTCAGCTTCGGTAGTTATGATGTTGACTGCTTGGTGAATTGTCTTAATGATAGGTTTATTATGCAAGTGAATATATGATATTAAAATAGCAACATGATTCTTAATACTAACATCAGAGATGACAATGGAGGAGGAGAGGTTGTACAATACTCTGAAGGTGATGTTGTCAAGATTTCTTATGTAATTCTTGATGTTTGAAGAATATGAATGAAATGAGAATTGATCTGGAAAAGAGTTGATGAGTTGATTTCCTAGGTCAAACTCCTTGTCGAAAAATAAAAAGAAGGGGAGAAGTTCATTATAGCTGTTATCCATGTCAATTAAAGGAGAGTTCAAGCAAAGTCTTTGTTTTGGTGTAAGATTGTTAAGGAATAAGCTGTGTGAAGTATGTCTAGTTGATCCATTGGAACTGAGAATTGATTTGATAATGTGGTTAGAAGGAAGTGACAAGTCTCTTAAGAGAAATCTACTGTATAGTTTCTTGAGATAGAGATGAATAGGGATGAGACTGGAAATGACTTCAATTCCTACTGTAGGTAACAATCAAAATGTACCAAATATCCAGAAAGCTGCTCTTCATTGCATTTTTCTGAGTATGTTGAAAGAGTAGTTTAATAGAACTTTGTTGTAATACCACAGTTGAAAGCTGTAAAAAGCTATGAGTAGAGCACAATATCTATATAGTTGTCTTTTCTAAAGAGGGTTGATCCCTCTTGACAAGTTTCCTAGTATTTTCATATATTTGATTATAGAGATAGCCTTGTTAGCATAAAAATTGATATGATGTTGAAAAGTCAGTTTTTGATCAAAGAAAAATCCAAGATATCGCCATATAGCCTTGGAAAGTAAGACAGGTCCTTCTATGGGGATGAGGTCTAGTAAAGGGAGGTTAAAGACTCCATACAATCTAGAGAAATGGAATACTTCAGTTTTTCATGTTCCAAGACTAGTCCAAACTTTATAAGAAGAGAAGAAATTACATTATAGCTATAAAAAAGGTTTGTATTCAAAAGAGAAATTTAATTGTTTTTCAAGAATATGAAAAATTGGGAAAAGATAGAAAGCAGAGAGGATAGAGAAAAGAGCTGAGCCTTGTCTAATACCAACATCTATGTTACAAAAAAAAGACAAAAATCTGTTTCAGAGATATTTAGTTTTTCTACTAACTAGGTAATTCTTGAAGAAAGCCAAAACTTTCTGATTAAACCCCACTTTATCTAGGATGAGAGGAAGAAGCTGGTGATTGAGTGATGGGAAAAATTGTGTGATGTCGGAAGCTAATATGCTGGTGGTGAGATTTTTGACCTAGCCTGATTGAATGAGATAGATAAGAGCAATGCTGGTATCCATAGTGGATCTGTGCTTGAGACCGCCTAACTGGTATGGTTGGATGAAATCATTTGAGATTATTAGGAATTATATTCTTTTCCTGATCATTTTTTTTAAAGAGCTTCCCTATTATGTTTAACAGAACTATAGGGCAGAAGGACTTAGGAGAGCCATATGATGCCTTGTTAGGTTTAGGGATAATGATAGTTATGGATGTCTTGAAATGAGACAGCTAGTGTCCTAAGCCGATGCAGGTATTAACAATATTAATAAGCTTGATAATACATTCATCATTCTTAATAATTCTCTTGATGTGACTCTAAGATAGCTTGTCTAGACTAGAAGCCAAAGAGTTGTTGTGTTTTTCAATGGCATTAATAAGCTCTTCTCTTGAGAATAGTGCCCATGTTTTGATATTTTTACTGGGGATTTCATCCAGCAGTTGGAAATTGACCTTACAAGATTGTGCAGAGTTGAATGAGTTGTAAAGGGCATTCTATAGGTTGTTCAATTCAATATAGGGTCAACTATTGTGCTAAATAGCTTCAATAGCTGGAAGTTTACATTTCTTGACCCAGTTCATGAGTTTTCATGGGCCACACTTCTTGTTACTAATTTTGTTGATTTTTTCATTGAAGAAAATGCACTTTGTCTTCTTGACCATCCTTTTGAATTTCCTCCAGTCTTCTATATGTCTAAATTGTTGGTATGTGTTAAGGTCTTTATGATAGTCTTTATCTCACCATACTTTAGTAATGTTTACATTCTTGAAATACTTATGCAAGTGTTGTTGATATTGATGGCTAGCATTTGAACAATGTTTTCAAGAGTTTTGATACTTTGGATAAAGGAAATATCCATGCTCTTGATGGCATTTATAAGCTCTTTGATAAAATAGTTCTCCTCATTACTGTTCTTGATGAGAGATCATTTTTTTGTTTTTATACATTCACTGAATATCAAGATATTGACAGTGATAGGAGTATGATCAGAGGTTAACCTCCAATTGGAACAAATATAATAGTTGTCAAATTCTGGAGAGAAAGGACAAAGATAAATTTGCAACTAGTAGAGCTTGGAATGGAGCAAATAACTAACTTGGACAATTCTTAAATGAAGATAATGTTAAAAGAAAATTGAGTTTCCAGAATAGTATTAACAATGAGGCTGTTCTTGCAAAATTGTGCAAATATGTCTTGATGTTATTATAAATCATGCTTAGGTACCACTCATGGCTGAGTAAATTAATCTACTTCTATTTTTGTGAAGTTCTTGTTGCTTTCTGTTGTGCCAGTCTCAATTGAATCAATATCTCTAGAATAAGCATACATTTGAGTCTGCCTAATAGTTATCTTGGCAGTTAGAGCACTTGAAGAAATAGGGGCATGGTTTGCTCTTCTTGGTTTCCAGTCAAGGGGGATTCATTTTATCATTAGCTTTGCAGCACCATGTGAATTGTCAGTAATGTTCTGATTTGTGAGGACTGTTACACTTAATGCATTTGGTCCCTTGAATTCTGTACAAAAATATAGAGTGACCCCACCTCCAACAATTCTTACATTAGAGGACTTCTGGGTTTATGTTTGCTCCTCTAATGGTAATAATGTAGTTGCCTATGTTGAAGTACCTGTTGATAAGCATTTTGGCATTGTTACTACTTTGTACATCCTATATATCAATCCAGATGATTGCTATATCAGATTTTGGGGAGATTTTGATAATTCAAGGCTTTAACACCAAAGTAATATTGTTGAAAATGTGATTGTTCTTGATGATGCTTTTAACCATACTTGAGTTGATGAAGGTGGCAGTGATTTCTTGAAGATATGGGAGACTTATAATCTTTAAGTATAATTTGGATTGGAGAAGTCTCAGTGATTTGACTTCATTTGAATTGATGTTATTTGCGCCTTTGACATATTACTTAATAGTCTGTATGTTTAAAGAAGTGGCAACTTTGTTAGTGATGATTGTGATGCCAGCTGCATCAGAACAGATGAAATCAACCAAAATGTTAGATTTGAAGAGCCCTATTCATGTTCAAAACATGGGTATTGCTTTCTTCCATAAAATTCTTCTTATTATCCCCACTCATGGTGACAATAACCTGTTTTCTGGATGGACCTTTCATGGTCATGTTGATGTGGAGCTTTGGTTTGTTGTTTCCTTTGATTATTATTTTGAATGTTTTTGGTGTTTTTTGCTTGGAGAGATGGGAAAGTTTCTTTTATCCTCAGAACTTCCTCAGTATTTCCACTAGTCTTAGTAGCCTGGGCATAGGATTTGGTTTGACTGGTGTTGGCCTAGGTCAGTTTGTTGGATTTGAAGGATTTTGAGATTTTGTTTACTTCTTTAGGGGATTTAGCAGGAATTGAAAGAGGAAGCCTTTTAATGCTGGCAGGTTTGTTAGTGTTTTTTTCCCCTTTCTTACTGTTTTTTTCCAGGTTGACTTTGGGGGTGAATTTATATGCTAATTTTTGCCTAAGACTGTTTTTATGGTCATCAGCAATAAGAGAATCCCATCCAGAATTATAGATGGAGGAAATAAGCTCCCAAGCAGCTTCACTGATATCTTTGAAGTCCTTGATGTTATTGGACTTGAATGTTTTAATCTTTTTGTTTTCAATATATTTGGCCATACAGGCCAGAGACTTCTTGATGTTGTTGGCATCAGAGGCAAGGTGTTCCAGTGATCTATGAAGAGAAATAGGGTGGAAATTGCTGTCCCATAGTTCAGGCTCCATAGGTCAATTAGGATTGTATGGTAATTGGATGTTGATAATGTCATCATCATCAACACAAGGGAAGCTGGAGATGTTGAGGGCCAGTGCCTCATTTGAAACATGTTGTGGTCCTTGAGGAATAACGGGGTCAACCACTATATTAACACAACTAGTTTCTTGACAATTGTTGTCATATGACAGCTGAGAGCAGTCAATGGGTTCCCTGAGTTCTTCATCAGGGAGATCATTCTGTATGACCATTCTTTCATGGTATGGAATGGAGGAAGCCTTCAATTTGACTGAAGCACTTCTAGAGGAGACATTACTAGGAGAAGGAGACCTTCCCCTAGCACTGTCAAAATTGTTGACTTTCTTGGTTATGTCAATGTTCATTGCCAAGCCGGCTGGTAAACGTTCCATTTGAGGAGCAGTAGGTATAAAAGCTGAAGGAGAAAATTGTGAAATCTCCCAGGGCTTCTGCCTTCAGCTTATTCTTTGATTTAAATATTTTTTAATTGCACCAAAAAGTCCTTGTACTTCTTTTGCTTAGTTTTTCGTCTGTTTCAGCTAAAATCTCCCATATAGTTCTCAGGGTCTGTTTACATAGTGGCATAAATTTTGTAGAGAAGAACATCATTTTTGGTAAGGCGGGGATTAAGGACCAGACCAGAACCGAGGTATCTCTAATCTTTTTTATGATTTGATGATGTCATGATAAGAGTCACGCAGGAATGAATGACTGCGGGTAACTCGAGTAAATCCACGTGATGTCTATAACATCGATAACAAGGCCTCCGCATTATTTTCCTTTCATTTGCATCCCACCTCACTCCTTATCCTCGTAGCACATTTGTAACTATGGGCGCCCTTGATGTTGTTCCTGTGGGCGCGATCCCTGTTCTTCAAGAATGTTGAATATGATATATTTCGTTGATTATCTATGCAGGCTGGCGTTTTGACGGGTGAAAATGTTCGCAAGTTGTTTGATCATGCAAAAGAGAATGGGGTGGGTAACATTTATCATTAATGTTGAATCTTACTGAGATCGTGTGTTAAGTATGCCATTCCCGTGAGTAATTTTTGTTCATGGCCAAGCTTGAAAAGAAATAAGCGAACCATGTAATTCTAGGCTATCGTAAGTACCCAGTTACCGTTAAGAAGACTATGTATGTTTATTTCAAGAACGTAGAATGTCACTTCTTCCTCGGTTGTCAATGCTGTTCTCGAGGCAGCCAGGTATCTTGTATCTCGATTGTTAAACTAGACTCGTACCTATCCGCGTAATCCAGAGACATCAAATCTCCCATAATCATTCAAGTCTCCCAGGGAGGCGCCGCATACTTCGCCGGCAAGGGTCTTTCCAATGACAAACAGCAGGCATCCATTGTCGGTGCCATCAGCGCTGCCCACCACGTACGTCTTATGGCTAAGGCCTACAAAGTGTAAGTTTTACGCCGTCATCTGTTGGTGTCACTACGATTCTGGTCCTGTTTATTCAATAGGCCCGTCATAATGCACTCCGATCACTGTGCAGAAAAACTCCTTCCCTGGTTCGACGGCATGCTCGATGCCGATGAGCAGTATTTCAAGGACCATGGCGAACCTTTGTTTTCGTCGCACATGCTTGATCTTTCGGAAGACCCCAAAGAGAAAAACATTGCTACTTGCGCGAAATATTTCCAGCGCATGGCATCTCTTGGTCTCTGGCTTGAGATGGAAATTGGTATCACCGGCGGCGAAGAGGATGGTGTCGACAATACTGGGGTCGACAAGGAAAGTTTGTACACTCAACCTCAGGACGTCTTCGATGTGTACAAAACCCTCAGTGCCATAAGTCTCAACTTCAGCATTGCTGCTGCTTTTGGAAACGTTCATGGCGTTTACAAGCCTGGTAACGTTCGCCTGAGGCCAGAGTTGCTTGCAAAACATCAGGAATATGCTAGCAGTCAAATCGGCGGCACAAATTATAAGCCTCTGTAGGTCTTTAACCGGTTTGGATAAGCAGCCCCACCCAATTGATCTGATCCACAGTTATCTCGTCTTCCATGGTGGTTCTGGTTCGTCTGAGGAGGAAATCAAGACCGCTGTAAACAATGGTGTCGTTAAGATGAACGTTGATACTGACACTCAATTTGCTTACCTTACCGGAATTCGGGTAAGCCAATGTTGGCTATTCTCCGTTTTTAATCTGGGTAGACAACCCCATATGCTTAGGACTTCATTCAAAACAAGAAGGACTATCTCCAGAGTCAGGTAGGCAACCCTGAGGGGTCTGATAAACCCAACAAGAAGGTGATTGGTATTCGATCAGCTCTGGTGTTCTCTGACCTTGGAGTCTTAGTACTATGACCCCCGCGTCTGGGTGCGCGAGGGTGAGAAGACACTCTCTGATCGTGTCCAAGTGGCTTGCAGGGACTTAGGGAATGTCGGTAAGTTCAAAACTTGACCCCCTATCGTGGAATGCGTTGATTTCCCTCGTGTAGGTCGTCTATAAACATAGAACGCAGAAATTGGGGGCGTTTAGAGGTTGTTTAGAGGTTGTTCAAACAGGAGTGTAATATATTTGAGAGCAATGCAATACGAGCAATGACTTATCTGATTGCCAACGTTGGTATCTTAGTGAACAGATATCAAGAAACCAAATTGTATGGTCCCGTTGGTCTGGTCAATGTCATTTCAAAATTCTACCTCACCATTATGATCATTGCCGCACTGAATACAGAATGTTGGACAAACGTGGCGGGCGTGATTGCTCCTATGAAACACCATATTCTTCATTCGCGAAGACCTCGACTAGCAGTCTGATCTATCTTGAGAGTGCAAGGGAAAGATAGCATAAATCATCAAGACGAGGGCTCAAAAGGGCGCGATGTGTCATTTCCGAAAACATACTTAGAAGACAGCAGGAATAAGGGCAGCGAAAACTAGGTCAACCCGAGAGTTTGGAAAAATTACGTCACCTGAGCGATTCGAACACTCGCGGTCAAAGACCAACCGCTTAGAGCTACATTAGTAGCAGGCAATCCCGTTAACCACTCCGGCAAAGTGACATACCTTTAGTGAGATTTTAAGTGTATCGAGCCATACGCTGGGAAACCCATTGTCTTTAAAACTACAGTAGTGTGCCAGTACTGACTGACTACTACTTAGATGCGCCTCCGCATTCAGACTTTTCCTCCTCTTCCTGACTTCAAGGCTTGGTTCAGTATAGAAGCACATCAAGTACCCAGTTCAATCAGAGAACTTAAAGAACTCTTATGTTCTAACATAACTGTCCTGAAAGGCGCATGTGTTCCCGCCAGGGAGATTCAGCTCCTTCTGGATGACTTTGAACTTCTGAACGAAAGTTCGTTTGCTGCTGCTCTTAGAGATGGGGATCTACTCTGTGTGAAGGTCTCTATCTTGCAAAGGTCAAAATTTGAGGATAAAGGGATCCAGGGTGGGTTTCAGCCCTTCGGTGCACTGTCACGTTTCTCAAACTTCTCCCGTCTTATGAATGCAGAGTTACTGCCTCGAAGGAAACGAAAGCGTGTCTATGAGTGGGATAAGGCGAACAAAAAATACAAGAATCCTGGAAAGCAAAAAACAGCGGAGTCCGAATCGCAGGCCTCGTCGTCTCTCTCCTTGTCCTCGTCTTCGTCGTCCTCGTCTTCGTCGTCTTCGTCATCTTCAACATCTTTAGCAACATCATCCTCAAGCTCTGACAATTCGGATTCGGATTTGTCTCCGCCCCCACCGCAACCGTCCAAGCCTCTGACATCACTGCAACCTCGTGTTCCTCAGAGGATCGTCTCTGCTTCACCGACAACAAAAGTGAGATCTACGCATGGAGAACCTTTTGTCCCACCTGGTTACGGCAAAGCGACAACTCATGCCCGAAACCTTCGGCGTAAACGTCTGCGTGCAGCGCAAACTCAGCAGCGTGCGGAGTCTGTCCTTCAGCAAGCGCCGGCATCTCATATCCTTTCGCTAACGAATACTATTCCGCTTGGTGAAAGATTTAGTTCTCAAATCACAGAGTACAAGGGTAATGAGGAAGCCACAATAGTAATCACGGACGAAGAAGCGATAGTAGAAGAAGGGATTCAAGGGGTTCGAGAAGTTATGATGGCTTCACTAGGTAATAAAAACAAGAAGAAAGGTTTCAAGAAGTTTTTGTCGGCACCTGTGCCAAAGAAGATTGTGTTTACGGAGGATGGACAACCCACTACTGTCTCTATACCGGCACCTGTTGCGCAATCCTCGGTTTCTCAGTTGAGAATATCTAAGGATGAGTCATCCCCGCCAGAGAGCCAGAAGTCACGACCACGCCTCATACCCCCGTCTGAGATTCAGGAGCGCGGAGAATTACCTTTAAATATGTTCGTCACCAGTGTGGATGTTGAGGCAGGTCTGTGGAATTCCAGTGGCAAGAAGAGGAAGAGGAAGGATCGCAACAAGGGGGTCGATGACTCTCACGACTATGAATATTCATATGTTTATGAGAGCGGATGTCAAGCTGAAGAAGACGCCACAGTATCATCACTAGATGAAGGTCACGAGAGCTCTGTGAGAGATGTGGATGGTGACGCTCAAAGTGCCGGTCATGGCATGCCAGCGTTTGATTGGAGTCGAGGGGAACAGCTTTTCGAGAGTGGCTCAAAGGTCTCCCAGGTGGGTGATTTGAGAACAGGACAAATAGTGGGCTGGAAGGTTCGCTGTTCATTTTTTCGCCAAATCTTTAAATTATAATTCAGGAAAGCGTTTTCAGAGCCTCGACCTTAATCTTCAGACGCTCACACCCGAAATCCTTCTCGTTTCCGCGAAGATTGTTGAATACTCGGACGGCCTGTTTGCCAAAATCCAACGGTTCCCCAGAATAATTGATTCTGGTTCTGGATTTCTCGCTCCTGCCAATGATGAAGAGCCAAGTGAAACAGTGATAGAGGTCGAAGAGTATCATTGGGCTGATATTCTAGCAGCTGATTGGCGAGTTTTGGGGTCCCCATAACACCCTTCGATATTTAATCCTCATGTTCTGTGACTATGTCAATCGGATGACTCGTAGAAACTCACCACAGAAAAGACCATATATGGGTGTCATCTGCAATCTTCACATGCCTGCTGACCATCAAGATGGTAATCAAGTAAGCTTGGGTTCTCATACTTGAGAAGCAAAGTATTATCCAGTGCCTTGGTTGTGATCCTGTCTCACTTGCCATACGAGATAGAAAAGGAAGAGCTTAGGTGTCTGGGCAGGTCACGACTGGCTTGAGAATTCTTGGGTTTGATCTGCAGGGATGACTGCGGGCTTCTCGTACTTTTCTCTTCATCATATGTAAGTTGACTGCCAGTGTGGTTTTATCTACATGGCTGTCTCTGATAACGTATGTTTTCGATGCGCAAATATTCCTGGGCAAGGGGCGTTGAGTATGTGCTGTGAGTTGTGAACATAAGACACTGACCTAATTTAGAATTTCGGCCAGCATCTGCTATGGTCAGCGTTTTTTGAAAAGAAAAATTTGACTTATCTCTTTGGATGTTCGACCACCATATTCACGGGCTATTCGCTCGTCTTTCAGCTTCTGAAAACTTGGCTTTTTGGTTCTGGGAATAGTTGATGGTTCTTTATTAACAATCTTCTGTCACTCCTAATTACGCGGTTGTCTGAAATTGGAGCGAGAATACATTTCCGTGCGTAAGAAGGTAATTCGGAACGCAGTTGTAGCCAATCAATCAATGGGAAATACAGCGCTCTTGTTGAGCAGATGTGAATCCTCCCAGATCGGTATTTCCCCGAGTTCTTCTCCTCGTCGATGTCCGTACGCCAATTCGTCAACGCCTGAATGGAACCATCCACCATTCTCCAGCAGAGCAATGAACTCGTCACGGTTATTGAACAGACGAAACTAGTGAATGTAAGCTGGAACCTTGAACTTCAGTGCAAGGTCCGTTTGAGCAGTTCTCATATTATTGTAGTACACCATGAGTGCATCGAACCCGATATCATCAGCCGTACATGTCAACTCTAACATATCCTTCTCCCCAGTTGCCAGCTCAGCAATTGCGGTACACCACTAAATTTGCTTCTCTCCTCTTCCAAACTCATGAGAATCGCCCGTGTTGTAGGTTCTGGACTGGATCTTGACCTTCGATTTGGAAGTATCCCTCGTGTGGCAGTCGCCTTGGAATATAACTAAAGTTTTGTACTTCCTGGCCCGATATTTACCCTTCGTGGATTGTACTCTTGGCCTCTATCGTGAGTTTTCCGAGAGTCATTTTCCATAGGTTTTGCATCTGACTCAAGGTAGATCAACTCAGTGTAGCGCTGCCAATTCATGACTGCCAAAAATTATTCCAGGTCCAGGCATGCAAGTCATTCTTTTGCACCGATTATTTCGTCTTAATCTGATCGATGTATAGGGCTGTTCGGGGTTGGTGCAGGCTTAGTGGAATGTAGGTCCTATATTTCGTGACGAGTGTCATTCTGCAAGGACTTTTGACCACAGTAATCTACACCCTCCGGACGTGGGCGGTCTGGGGTGAGGGGAAACGTTTCACATTTGCGCTCCTCGCGATATTCTGTGGGATGTGGACTGCCATACTCGTGGTTGATCACTTTTACCTCAAGGCCACCAGCCGTCGGTACTATTTTGGGTACATCAAAGAGCATCTATGTTCAGAAACCAACTTACAGATTCGATGTCCCCTGTACCTCACCTCATCGGATGTCTGGTGACAGTTTCAAGCTCTATTCTATCAGCGAATTACATTCTTCTCATGCTTTACGACGCATGTGAGTCTCTGACTCCTCTGTATGACCTCATTGCCTGACCAGCTGGACAGGCCTACTATCATTGATGGTTGTTCGCGGCATCTCAGCTTGTATGTTGATGCTTCCGCTTGTAACAGGTGCAACCTGATGAAAACTCTTCGATGCTAGTCCGGTCCGGTAGTCGCTTGCACTTGGTGCGAGTCGTTTATAGTGATGGTATTTTATTAGATTTCTTTTGGGTCTACGTATTGAAGTAATTTCCCTCAGGTATTATCTATTATGTCTATGTTTGGGGTATGTTTGGAGTTGGAACCATTGGCAACGCCCACCAAATGATCTGACTTATTTTGAAGCACTCTCCCTGATCAATGTACTGGTTATTACGAGACTACCAGTATGTCCGTTCTGTTCGACAGTTTTTAAAGAATTTAAGAGTCTTGGGGATAGATACAGCTCCAGACTCTGATGATGTTGTACGTGCCTATGCCCTTTTGGAAAGAGACTAACGATGGGAGCCTTCTCCGTCCAAAGGATGGCACGTGTGATCCATGCGGTCTTGTCATGCAGAGTCATCCTACATATACGAAAGCAAGCCCATGTCCAGAGGCAAGGGTGCCCGAGCCAACAAGGATTATCATATACTAGTACAGATCTGCTAGTCTCTAGAGAATTTGATATTACATAACGAGGCTTACATTTTCAAAGCCTACGCAGCTCATGAATAAAAATATTGGAATGGGTGCTTCAATCCATCTACTACTGATTACTAGGCAGAGTAAGATGCTATGGAAATGAACAAGTAATAGTGGCTTTCTTTCATCCAAACAGCCTTGCTGCTGTTTTGTAAGCAAGAGAATCACAAGAGAATCACAGGTTATATAGATAGTGTCTAAGTGTGTTATGTGTCAGTGCCCCCGCTGCATGTGACAAGT
>Ga0157357_1000887_pt1 | contig 12650 bp, 6 predicted proteins | sample AttcapACBM1_FD_111485 | JGI IMG/M metagenome (GOLD analysis project Ga0157357, IMG submission 111485) | Fungus gardens microbial communities from leaf cutter ant in Botucatu, State of Sao Paulo, Brazil - Atta capiguara ACBM1 | ecosystem: Host-associated > Fungi > Mycelium > Unclassified ... | reverse complement strand
GCCAACTATCTTCTCCCTCTTTTTAGATACCAACAACTTTATACTTACCAAGGCCTACCAATTGGTAGACCAATAGTTATATTTAGCTAAACTTTTCCTTAATAAAGATAAACAGAAACTTATGTACTATACTTAGAGACAAAGAGATAAAACATTCTCTTATATCATCTTTACTGACTATGATAGTACTAACTTTAGAATATCAACAGGCCCTACAGTTTGCTAGATGGAGATTTACTTTGATTGCAAACTCCTCTTTAACCACTATATTACCAAAATGGCAGTAAAGGCTGAGAACATTAATATATCTTGATGTTAGCAAATACTATTTATAGCCTATCATACAACTACCTCTACCTTCTCTAGTATATATGTGTTCTTCTTATTATCACATATGCCAGTGCTGCTTAGTAGACAAACAAATAAAAACATATCCAAATACTAAACAAAGTCTAAAACAAAGCACTTTGCTTAATCTGTGTAGCCTTCTGTATTATCTCTACTTATGCTTTAGAACTAGAATCTTCTATTTTCCCTCTTAGCTTATATCTTGACTTTCTTACTAGATGTACTACTATTTGTTTTAACAAACTTAGTATTAACAGCTCTATTTTTCCAGCAATCTGATAACTAGCATAATGTATATGGTCTCTCAAATTCTTCTTTCCTATCTACCAAGCACAACTGTAGGTCCAAACTAACTCAACTACAAAAATGGTTATGCTCATCTTATCATCCTACAAATGCATTTTTCCTTTCCTTCTTCCTCCATAGTGAAGAACATGGCTAGACTATAGTGAATGTTTTACAATTCACCAACTTATTGCTAACAAAGTTTTAAATGCCAAGTCTACCCATTCAAAAGCCTGTTCTTCATAGCAGTAATATCTTATTCAAACTCCAATAAAAGTTCATCTTCTATAATAGCCTTATTTCTACAACATATTATCACAGCAGTGTTGTACTCAAACTGAAATCTTATAAGTACTCTGTTTTCTATAGTAGTGGTACTTCTTTCTAACTTGACCCTCCATAGTGGAGTTTTTTTAGTTTCTCTATTCAACCTCTTTTAGTGTTTTACTACTAAAACCTCCACTTGGGGCTGTTGTAAGGGAGGTCTCTACTACTACTAAATTCTATAGTGATTTCACCCCTCAACAGTTACTCTTCAACCCTACTGGCCTTCACAGTCTCTCTTTTTGACCTTACCAAACCTCACCAAACCCTATATATATACTATCAATCCCTACTTGAGAGCCTTTTTGTATACTCTATGTATATTTCCTTTTTTCTTTTTCTGGTAGTATTTTAGTTGTTTCTAGTAAAGGTTCTAACCATCTGGCTACCATCATTTCTCTCTTATATTAGTACTATTCTACTGAATTGTAATAGACTTCTTTAATATTTAGAATAGCTGCCACCTTCAGAAGTTCTCATTCTAATCTCTTAAGACTTCCTGAAGATGTATGCTGCTTGTATGTTTTTATTATGATAATCTTCTTAGAGTTGTAATCTCTATAGTATTACTGTATTCTTTGCTTAGTTCTAACAGCTATACTCTGAAACCCCTAAGCTTCTTCTTTATTTTATAACTGTATATACCACTTCTATTGAGTTAGATTAACAGCAGTAGGGTACTATCTTGAAAGAGAAGTCTTTCACAAAAAATGTAGTCTTGGGAGTTCAGTCAAAGTTTATGATGCAGAGTTTGCAGAACTTATAACTGGCCTATTAGAATCTATCCCCTTTGTAAAACACCATCTCAAAGCTCACCATATTTACCTATATACCTCAGCTATAACCACAGTTTCCAACCCCAAGCTCTGATAGGACTAGCTTATAGTATATATTTTCTACCAAAATACTCTCAGCTGACTTAACTCCTCACTATACTACTACCTCTCTATTTCTTAGTCTCCCAGATTAAACTGTGGTTCTCTATCTAATACTATACTCTCTGGTAGTCTATACAACTTCCATATATTGTCTTTAAACAACTTTGCTAATTCTTCTACTAATATTCCTTTTATTGTTGCTACAAAATGTGCTATTTTGGACAATCTATTGCACAATACTAGTATTGTATTCTTCTCTGCTACCAATGGAAAATTTGTGATAAAGTCAACCATCAGATGTGTCCATGGCTTCTTTAGCACCTTATTTGCCATTAGCTTCCCTACTAAAGATTCTGTATGGTTTTTTATTCTCTAGCATAAATCACAACTATCCATATATCTCTCTACTTTCTTTGTACTCTTAGCCACCAATAGTTCCTTGTTGCCAGCTCCATCATATTCTATCTCCCTCTGTGTTCTACTTCCAGTATATCATGATGTAACTGAATAATCTCTTTTCTCAGCTCCTTATCCTTTAGTATATAAACTTTTCCCTCTTTTAATACTAGTTCTTTTTCTATCTGCCACTTATTACTCCTCAGCATTTTTATCTCAGCCTTCTTCATTTCTTTTACTGTTTTAGCTACTTTCTTGTCCTTTCCTCTTATTTTTTCTATTATATCTAGCTAGTTCTTCTTCTACTACTTTTACTAACTCTCAAATCCACTCTTCTTTTATCAATTTTTGATTTTTATTATTGTTTTATACTCCTATATTTCAATCTGGCCTTCTACTTGACCTATCTGTCTGATCCATCTTTGTCTCTATTTCAAAGTAAAATCAAATATAGTGCCCATCTTGCCTATCTTCAGTTTGATTTTTGTGTCTTTATAAAATATTCCAAATTTTTATGATCTGATTTCAAACTTGGACTTGGTATCTTTTAATAAGTGCCTTCAGCTTTCCAATCCTCTAATTACCACTAGCATCTCTTTGTTATAGATTTTGTAATTCCTCTCAATCTTGTTGAGAGACTTTGACAAGTGTATCACTAGTCTCTATCTCCTATCTTTGCACTCTATTGATAATATCCCTCTCATTACATAGTCTGACACATTCACTTCCATTCTCATTTTTTTGGTCAAGTCTGGTACTGCTAGCACTAGTTCTTTTGTAAATCTCTCTTTTAACCTTCTAAATGCTCCTTCTTGTTTCTATGTCCATTCCTACTTCTATTACTTCTTCATGTCAGATACAAAATATACTTGGAAGAAGAAACTATTTATAGGAAAATTTGCAGAAGACATTGGAAGAGTATGGAAATATTTTATAATATATATAGATGTGATTCTAGAATAACCTTGGCTTTAGCAGATGAGCTGTATCTCTGCATGTTATGACAGTCATATTTCAGAAGGAAGTCATAATAGGAAGAGAACTATTTTGGAAGTCTATCACAAAATGAACTACTCACTTATTTGTGATATCTGAACCTTGGGTGCACTCTCAGAGGTTTAGAAGTGATTTAGAAGTTCAATAATGATGACAATGGTAATTAAGATCAATACATATAATAAAGGATAAAGATTGATGATATTAAGGTCTAATCCTCAGATACAGAGGTATATATGTAAAAGAGTAATGGTCTATATGCAAGCTGTTGCCATCACATGATCAAAACTCATACCTGATGGGAGCTGTCAGGCTAATTTTAGAAGGTAACTAATTATGTCACTACATTGATATGCTTGTATCTCTATGAATACTTATTACTATGTAATATACTATATATTTTCAGAAATGGATTGATAAGCACTTTCCAACACAAGTTTGGTTGTGTGAATTAGTCTAGTTGTTCATGAGATATTAGCAAATAAAGATTTTACAGTTACTGATAATCTGATATCTTAGTTGTTTGTTGTTGCTTTTGTATATCCCATATATGTGCAGATAGCCCTTATTTCGGACTTTACAGTGCAACTTATTTTGTAAAAATCAGTTCACTAGTTGTAGAGATATAAGCTGAATGAAGTTTGTAACAAAGTCAAACTTCCAAGCATGGGCACTCATAATAGTGCACTATACTAGGTGATTTTTAAGCTAAGGAATTACAGAGTATTTATACATCTTAAATGCTAGTACTAAGTCTATCTAAGGATTAGAGAAGACAGGTAACTACTCTAGGTATAATAAAGTTCTTAAAAATTAAGTCCAGAGTTCTATAGAAATTATAAGGAGCCATGTGATCAATAATGGAGTGATCTGACATAGAATGGAACCAGATTGGTCTGTATCAGAGATAATGTGTAGACTAGAAGAAAGATATCCACTTCTGCAAATATTTTGGACAGAGTGGAGCTTAGGTAATCATTATCTGTGATGGAGTCAAATGTATCAAATGTGCTCAGATGGTATGTGACACTTCACCAGATTATGCAATGGTCTGGCTATAGTTGTAAAGTCTTTGATAAATCACTGGTAGTAATTAGCAAGTCTTAGAAACTTTTGAATATCTTTGACTCCCTTGGGAATTGGCTAATCTAATACTCCCTTTCACCTTTTCTTTCTTTATCTTAATTCCATCTAAGCCTGTTACTACTTCTAAGAATCCTACTTTTCTGACTATCTACTTGTATTTTTCTAGTTTTATATATAAGTCATTTTCTGCCAACTTTCTTACTACTTCTTCTTCTACTTTGTTATGTCTTTCTTTCTCCTTTGTCCCTACTAATAAATTGTCCATAAAGCTTACCACTTCTCTAGTATTGAATAAGTTCTATAAGATCTCATTCATTATTATCTAGAATTGTACAGATGTATTTGTTAAACCAAAAAAATATTACTGTTGGTTTGAAAAACTCCTCTGAAGTTGTGAACACCACCTTCTACTTATCCTCCTTCTTGATTCACATATTATTATAGCTCCAATATAAATCTAATTTAGTGAATACTTTTTTGTATCCATATTTTCTATAATATCCCAAACTCCAAAACATGTCTAACTTCAATACAACATCAAATTCCCCCAGTTATTTGGCTTTATTTGAGTTAAAATATACAGTCATCTTTATCTGTTTCCATCACCTGATTATCTCCTTCAAACTCTGCAAAATTACTTGAACTTTACACAGAGTTTTCCCCTCTCCAATCTAAACTCCTATTTAGTATTTTACTATTAAAACATCTGCTTGGAGATCTGTTTTAATTACTTCTTTTATTACTTTATGTATTTAAGGCTAGTGATTACTTTGTAATAGCTAGCCTGATCATTGACTAAAGTTGATGCTAAATCTCCAATGTTCATGGTGATACACTTTATTTCTCTCCTTATAACTCCTTACAAGGCCATCCTCTGAAATTGTGACTGTCAAGATTGAAGAAGGTGGACTTGATTTATTTTATTTTTCTTTTCATTTTTATTTTCTTTTCAATTTATTTTTCTATTTTTCTATTTTTAGAACAACTAGGGTTAGGGTTGATTGGTCATGCCATCATATCAGTCACCTGATGGCATAGTCACAAGACAGATCATGAGACTTGGGAGAACTTAGTAGAAGATTCGAGAACAGATGACATTATACAACATGAACACCACATGTTGGCCTCATGAACTATACATGGTTGTTTAGGGTAGGGTGCACAGTACTTAGCACAGACCATCTGTAGGACTATATAAGATAGACTAGTTTGTAGTAGAGTTCTCTATTGAGTTCTCTTATGTTTCTCTAATACAAGAGTTGTTCTTATATCCAACCCTAAGGATTAAGATCATAACAATATTAGATGTAGTTCACATCTTGTTATATAAGATCTGGTAGGGTATTTCAGAAATACAGAATTGAGTAATTGTGTGTTATCTGAAAATGCAGAAGATAAATCAGAATAATCTTCAGCTTTAGCTTATATGCTATATCTTTACTAGTTATATAGGTCATATATTTCAGATTGGAACTTAGGAACTTAGAGGGTGGAAAACCACCTAGAAGTGGCAAGATGTGTTATTACTGACACTAGAAGAGAAGTACTAGTTTTAGTTGATTTTCAAGATAACTGCTATAGTGTAAACTACCAGATTATATACTAGTTAATATACTTAGGATAGCTATCTGGAATGTAACTACTAAGTGAGTTATCCTAATTTCTAGTGATCCTCAAATGTCAAGGGATGGAGATTCATGGAGTTAACCTAGGCCAGTAAGAACATTCAAGGTGGAATGGAGAAGTATAATCCATACTGGATAAGGGAGCATAAGTTATCTGTAGGTCAGAACAGATGTGGATGGAACATGGAATGTGACATTAGAACAGGTTAGATAAAATCTCATACAGACCAACTAGCTAGTATATATAAGGTAAATACTTTGTACTTGGAACTTTATTGAGTTCTCTTATGTAAATTTTATACAAGGTTCTTTTGATTACTTACTAAGTTTTAAGTTATAACAGTTGGGTTGAATACTAGAGTGTGCAGATCTTGGAGTTGGTTTATGAGACTAGCAAGGATATTATTAGTCTCACACAAACTACTAGCTAGCATATATAAGGTGGATATATTTTTTATAAAGGTCTGCTAAACTCTGCAGACACTACCAGTTACCCTAATAGTATGTTAAAAACAGTCTACACTTGATGGGAGCAAAAGTGCAAAGAAGTTTTCAGAGTTTTAATATATGAAAACTTATTAAAGTTCACAAGATTTTGGACTTTCTAGAACAATCTTGGCTTCAACTTATGTATTGTGCCTTCTACTAGTCATAGGGTCACAATCTCAGAGAGAGATCTTTTATTGATTATTAGGCTAGCTATTATGGAGTAATAATGAGCCTTAAATACATAAAGTAAAATAAAGAAGTAATCAAGTGGAGCTCTGAGTAATGTCAGCAAATATCTTAGCAGATGTAAAATACTGATAAAAGTTTAGATTGGATAAGAGAAAACTCTGCCATAAAAGACTAGAGTTTGAGGATAAATAACTCTACCATAAGATATAATGTAAACAAGTCCAAATACCCACAGATTCTGATATATATATATATATGACTAAATATCTATAGAGTTTTAATAAAAATATATCTGTTATTAAAAACAAAGTACTAGCAGATATTTGATACAAATAAGGCCAAATACCTGTAAAGTTTGATGCAAATATGGACAAATATTTGTGGAGTTTTATATTTACTATAAGAAATGAAAACCAGCAATATTTTGAATGGCTTAAAATTAAAGTTTGGACTGTAATATGTAGTTATTTATAAGAGTGAATAAGGTATTCAGGTTGATGCTTATCCATGAACTTGCAACTGGACTTTGGATAATGAACCTCAAATTATATGTTATACTACTATCTGTTATATAATCATAATCTTAGAAAAAGAATAGAAGTGTTAAGAGAACTTAAAAAGAGAAGTGAGGCATTGTCTTAGTTGATGGTAAGACTAAAGAGCTACAAAGTATCTACTTGGTCTTAAATAATAAGTTTTGCAATTATAACTGTGTCTAGGGAAATAATAGTATAAAGAATAACTAAGAAGATATTATAAAGATAGTTTTTAAAAGATAAAACAACCAGAAGTCTAGATAACAAGTTACTAGGAGATAAAATACAAGAGGCTGATTCTCACAAACTAAGTTGCACTGGAAAGCTCTAAATGAGGTTATTTGTACATATACAGGATATACAAAAGTGACAGCAGATTACTGAGATATCAGACTATCAGTGACTACAAGTTTTATTTGGCTATTATCTTAAAAACAACTAAATTCCCATAATTAAATTTGTGTTGGAAAGTGCTCATCAAACAGTTTCTAATAATATATCATACATCATATAAAGATTAATATACATAGATATACAAGTATATCAATATAGTGATATAATGAGTCACCTTCTAAAATTAGCCTGATATTTGCTATGACAGATAAAAGCCACACCAGATATAAGTTTTGATCATATAATAAAAATAGCTTGTATACAGACTATCACTATTTTGTATTAATACATCATTGTTATCTGTATTGATCTTCATTATCATTGTCATTATGATTGAACTTCTAAATCACTTCTAAATATCTGAAAGTACACCTAAGGTTCAGATATTACAAACAAGTAGTTCATTTTGTGATACTGATCCATGTACAAGCAAGTGTGAATATGAAAGTATATCTAAAACTGGCTAGAATTCTATCTGAGGTCAGAAAGAGAAAGTCTTGAAAGTTATTCTATTATTAGATGCAGTTCATACCTTATTATCCAAGATCTGGAAGGAGCATCTTAGAAGTCCAGAACTAAGTAATTTGCATTATCTGAGAATATAGAAGATAGAGTAGAATGATCTTTGGCTTCAGCTTATGTATTATACCTCTACAAGTTATACTGGTTGCATATTTCAGATTAGAAACTGAGGACTTAGAGAGTGGCAGACTACTGGAAGATGGCAAGATGTGTTATTGCTAACACTGGAAGAGAGGTACTAGTTTTAGTTGATTTTCAGAATAACTATTATAGTATAAGCTATCAGATTATATACTAGTTAATATATCTAGGATAGCTATCTGGAATATAACTGTTAAGTGAGTTATCCTGATTACTTGTGATCCTTAGATGTCAAGGAAGAGATATCCATGGAGTTGTCTTAAACTAGTAAGAACATCTGTGTTATAACTCAAAGATCTTAGAGTAGATCAAAGAAAAAGAACCTTATATTGAGTGATACAAGAGAACTTGATAAAGGACTCTGTATAGGATTGTCTATCTTATATACCTAAGACTACTGGTCATACTCTACTACTTTAGCCTACCCTAAATGATCATGCATCTGCCTTAAGATCAACATATGTTAAATATGTTATATAACATCATTCCTTCTAGAACCTTTTATTATTTTTCATGTGATCATGTGACTAATGTGTGATACTGGGTCTTATCATGTGACCATTTGTGACAGTGACATATTACATCATACTAAACCCTAACTCTAAATTCCAGAATAGAAAATAAATAAAAATAAAAATAAAAATAAAATGAAAAATAAAAATAAAAATAAGTCTACTGTTTGTAACTCTGACAATCTAAGGTGGAATGAATGGTTTTGATCAATACTGGAAGAGGTTTAGGAGTATGGATAAAGGTAGGTGGTTATCTATAGATAGGGATAGATAAGGCTGGAACATGGAATGTGATATCTATAATATAAGTCTAATATACTATCAAGATAAGTAGATTATAGTACAAATTTCCAAGACAATCAGAATGTGATGTTGTTTAATCCAAAGTTTCTTACTACTTAAGTATTAGAGGATATAGCTGTAGAAGATAAGAAGAGGACTATTTTGACAGACATATAATATATTATAACTTGTATCTAAGTTAAAACAAAAGTATACTTATGTATTGAGTGATATAAGAGAGCTTAATAGCACTCCTACTACAGAGTTGTCAGAGTTGCAAACTAGAGATTTTATTTTATTTTCTTATTTTATTTCTTCTTTTAGTTCTTTTTCATTTTATTTTACTTTTGACTTAGAGTTAGGATTTTAACATGATATCACTGTCACTATCACAACTATCACACAATTATGTGATACAAAGAAGGTTATAGAAGATCCTGGAACAAATGATGTCATATAGCATAATAACAACATGTTGGCCTTATGGAAAGCACATGTACTTTAGGGTAGAGTAGTTGTAGTGTGCACACAAACTATGGTCTGTAGTATATAATGTAGAATGGTTTGTACTTAGCACTCTATTGAGTTCTTTTGTGTTACTTAATACAAAAGTAGTCTTTTACCCTTACACAAGGTCTTAAGTCATAACAAGAGTAGTCTACTTTATATATATCTTTAGGAGCTAGTTTGTAAACATCTAACCACTTTGCAACTACAAATAAGTTTTTCTAGTAATTTCTATAATGTTCTATATAACTGTAATTGTAATAGGTATAATACATATATGACTATTACATATGATGTTATATCATACTCTTAGCTAAGTTCAAAGAAGGAGATAAGAAAACTAAACAATAAAGAAACAGAAATTAAAAAGAAATCATAAAAGTAGAAAATGTTCAAGTCCACTTTAAGAATTTCTGACACAGCAGGGAAACTGACTAGACAAACAAGAAGAATTGGTGGCCAGTACTGTATACAAACTTCAAAATTCAATAATAAAGTTCTTATAGTCTTTAGAATGGTTGAAGTTACACTCTATTATGACTCTAAGATAACTAGACATACAAACAGATAGATTTTGTTAGAACTAGTTTTCCAGAACTATTAAATATATTGGCTAGTACATCAGCATATATGACTTTTGCTTGTATATTAAGCTGACTCAATACTTATCTCTCAGGAAATTGTATCTATTACCAACACTAAATGCCAGATGAGAAACTATAAGTATGAACTTTGTTGTTGAGCTCCCAGTATCCCCAGGATTTAACATAGTGATAAAAGTGGTAAATTCTATGTCTAGAAGAATATATTTTATTCCAACTCATATAACTGTCACTATAGAGAATTCTACAAGACTCTTTTTGTATTGCATCCAGAAATTACATAGCCTTTCTATATATATAGTTTTGGATAGAAAATTGCAGTTCATTATACTTTTTTACCAAGGAGTTGTATTGCATGCTTGGGATCAAGATTGCTTTGTCAACAGCATAACATTTCTAGTCCAATAAAAAAAAACAGAGCATATTAATCAGGAACTCAACCAATACCTCCAGTTGTTTGTGAATGAGCAGTAAAATGACTAGTATAACCTTCTGTCTATAGCAGAGTTCCAGCATAATAACCATATTTGTATCTCTATCAAGCAATGTCTGTTCTTCTTAGATATAGGTCATCTCCCACAAATGGACTTCAAACTACACTGCCATAGGTCTAAGTCAGAAAGCATTATGAAGTTCACAGAGTAGATGAAAGCTGTGCTGAAAAAGATAAAGTCTGCAATCTGTTAAGTTATAGAAAAATATGACACTATACTATAACCAAAGATAAACATTTACTTTAGTCTTACAACCTAGTAATAAGATATATCTTGACTTCATAGATATTCACACTATATATCCCTTAGTCAAACTATTACATCAACATCTCAGATCTTATGTGGTAGAAAAGCAAGTAGAGCCCATAGTCTATTGATTGAAATTCCTACTAGTTATTGAGAAGACTATATCTAGTGTTCAATGTTGTCAAGCCAACTGCTGTATCTGAAGACCAAATACCTAATAAATGTTTAAAGTTTCAATATCTAGTTAAATGGAAGAACTTTAGTCTGGAGTACTTTTTGGGAAAATACTTCAGAGATATCTGTATTAGATGAAATAGCTGAGTTCTACTAGCTGAATACCAGAGCTCCACAGTTTATTTAAGTAGTAAAATTTTTGACTATCAAATTTTGTGTGATTTCTGTTGCTTTGAGTTACAGCAATCTAGGAGAGGAAGAAGATATAAGGGAATCTGTTCTTTCACAAAATCCTAACTTTCTAACACCACTGAAGCCCACAGACAATACTTTAATACTACTCAAGTCTGCAAAGTTCCCTTTATCTCTAGAATACCAAATGCTACTGCCAACCCCACAGTGTTTGTCCAGTCAACTCCACTGCTTCCTATTACTGACCTATTACTAACCTTCACTGAGTGCAATCCTGTCTATTATTGTTGCTCTTCTCCACCTATTACTAGTAATCTCTATTTCTTTTTGGGTTAACATTCTAGATATTTCCATTAAGAATACTCCTGGCTATGCTGTCCTCATAATTTCTTATAGAGTAAACTGATCTAGGAGATTATAATGTATAGTATAGGTATATAGGATATTTGTCATCTTTAGAAACCTTACTCTGTTCTCTTAGGTTTTTTTTGGAGATAAGCTATGTTTTTAGAATATATTGCCAATAAAGCTTAGGTTTTTCTGGAAATTGTAAACTCTGCACACTCTGCAGACTTTTCCTAGTTTTTCTAACAGTAGAGACTAAGGATGGCACTAAGGCTATAACAGAGTACAGAAATGCTACAGAGAGTGGATGTAGCTTTTAATATGAACCTAAGAAGGAATAATTGCTCTGAAAGGCTGTGGGTGTAATGGTATAGCCCAAGGATACTACAGTACAGATCTAATGATCATTTGTACAGATCTTAGTAATACTAGAATAGATTGGCTTTGGAATAGAGAGAGTGCAGTGAGAGAATAGAAAAGAGGACTTAGAGAGGGAGCTTGCTAATGTTCAACTAATAGAGCTGAGTAAATGAAGATCTAGGTGAAAATTGGGTAATCTAGGACTAGAGTAGTGCTGAAGGCTGTAGTTATCTAAATATACTGTAAAAAGATTAGTCTTACATTAAGAAGTCATAAGTGTTTAGGAATTTCAGATAATATTTGGGTATGATATTTTACTATTACACCACGGATAGTCTAAGTACATAGTCCATGTACTTGACTAATCAATATATACAACTATAATTAACTAAATAAATATAGCATTACTATAGTAGTATCATAAATAAGCTACTCACTGGTTGTGATACTTGAACTTAGTGGTGTTTTAGAGGTTCAGTATAAGGAGATAATAATGAGTAGTATCAACAAGAATAATTGACATTGTTAAGTCTGAGGTCTAGCCCTCAGACACAGAGGTATATATACAAAAGAGTAATAGTTCATGTGCAAGCTGTTTCTGTTATATGATCAAAACTCATACCTGATAGGAGCTGTCATCTGTCATAGCAGCTGTCAGGCTAATTTTAGAAGGTAACTAATTATGTCACTACATTGATATGCTTGTATCTCTACTAATACTTATTGCT
>Ga0157357_1000884_pt1 | contig 12674 bp, 6 predicted proteins | sample AttcapACBM1_FD_111485 | JGI IMG/M metagenome (GOLD analysis project Ga0157357, IMG submission 111485) | Fungus gardens microbial communities from leaf cutter ant in Botucatu, State of Sao Paulo, Brazil - Atta capiguara ACBM1 | ecosystem: Host-associated > Fungi > Mycelium > Unclassified ... | reverse complement strand
TACTAGTTAAGTTCTTGGTTTACCTATTCAGTCTGTTCATCAGTTTATGAATATTAGGTAGTAGATAATAAAATTAAAATATAAGTAGGCAATATAACTCTTGTATGAAGAGAGCAACAAATTGGGGTTTACAGTCTAATACAAAATACATAAGGAGACTATGGAGTTTCTTACTTTTTCACACTTACTATAGTATGTGTTAGAATAAAGTGAATCATTTTAAATACTAAGTTTATAATGGTCATCACTATATTGAATTTTATAGACTCTGTAAGTTCCACAATGAAGTCTATACTGATTATTTTCCATTGTATGTTTGAGACAGGAAGAGAATACAATTCTCTGAGAGAAAAATATTAGATAGGCTTTGTTTGCATATATAAGTCACAAATGCTAATATACTAACCTATATCCTAAGACATTTAAGACTACTAGTAGTTCTGAAAAACTAATTTCAAAGTTTTTTAATTTATATATAACTTACTATTCTTGAGTGATGATAGAGAGAAATAATATAGTAGTAGAGGTTAGAAATATTAGAGATATAAATCTTACTTCTAAATAGAAGCAAACTGTTATGACCTTAGACTTAGCTTAGATTGCAACTAAGACAAAGACTTGAGTAAGGATGGAGAAATGAGTCAATTAGTAAAGCATAAAGATACAAGACTGCATCTACAACTATATATACCTATTGATCTTGAGAAAAATATATAATAAACATATATTTATGATATCACAAGACATAAGGAAATAATGAGGAAAAAACAAAAAAACATTGTTTACTATATGAGGCACTGACTGATACAAGCTATAGTACAGCTAATTATTACATTATAGAGAACTAACCCTTCACTCAATTATCTATGCTGTAGCTGTGAGATAAATATGAGAAGATAATTGTAATACAAACTATTACTCTTGGACCACTTTATGATGTATACAGATCTTGTGGATGACTGTTAAATCTCTCATACTATCTTTGCTACTGACTCTTCTTATTTATCTAACTGGTTCCTATAGTAGATATCTATTAACAAGGCTTTCTCTTTATCTTCTTATTAACAAGGCTTTCTCTTTATCTTCTACTACTACATCTTCTAGGATATAAACAGCAATAAACTTTGGCTTGATTAGCACTATATTATCATTATCATAAGAGCCAGTATTATAGTTAGGCCTTTAAGATAAAGTGTTAAATATATTCATTGATTTGCTGAAACAGTAATATAACTTAAAATAAAACTGGATGAGATATAATAACTACCATGTTTGTCTGCAGTTAAGTTCCTTGGCTATCATAAAGTACCTCAAGCTCTTGTAATTTGTTTAGACTTGAATAGTCATATTTTCCAAAAAGTATCTCTATTCCTCCAAGACCTGAGTAATTACTAACATCTCCTTGTTATATATTTCATAGTTACACTTGGCTATGGACAATAACTTACTGAAGAACACAATAAGATAATACTTGTTGTTCTTCTAAGTAAAGATAAGAATGTTATTCAGATATACTATCATAATCCATTTTACTATAAAGCCCTGAAAGATATAGTCTAGAATATAATAAAGCTATTAGTCATTCCAAAAAAATATTACTAAAGACTTAAAAAGACTGTAGTTAGTGTGAAAGATAGTTTTTCACTTATTTCTGGACTTGATACAAATATTATTAAATCTCAACATATATCTAGCTTAATAAAATATATTTCACTTCATACCTTGAAGTTTAAATACTAGCTTAGAGATCAGTGGAAGGTGGTATCTGTTCTTTACTATTACAGTATTTAAAGGAATGGATATAACTAGTACAGAGATTCTTAGCAAGAGAAGCATTGAGTTCAGACTGCTGTATGAAAAATAAGAAGTAGACTTTAAAAAGCTTGAGCTCTATACTAAACATTAGTTCAATGGCATGATTCTAGTAACAGTGATATAAAAGGGTATTGAAGTCTTTTTTGGTAAATACTAACTTGAAGTTTTGAATGTGCAGTAGGAGTTTTAGAACAGTTCTTATAGTTATCTAAGTTTGTCTGAAATTTGTAGAAAGATACTGAGAATTTATACTAGCAGTACAGAGATCCAATACCTGAGAGTCAGATAGCATTTTTATTACATGGAAATGATTACCAGCTTCAAGAAAGAAGTCCACAAAGTTAGAAGTCAATGAATATTCACTTACAAAGTCTTTTATCTAAATTAAACTAAGCATATGAACCAGGAACTAGAGCAATATCTATAGTTCTTTGTAAATCACAGACAAAATGATTGGTATTAATGGTTGTTTCTATTTATGGCAAATTATGGAAGAGAATTGAAAATGAAAGTGGATATTAGAAGAAAGGAGAAAGTAGAGAGAGTGATGGAGTTTGTAAAAAAATATGAAAAAGTTCAGGAAGAAGTAGAAGCAGTATTGAGAAAAGCATAAGAGGAGATGAAGTAATAGATAGATAAGAGAAGAAAGAAAGCTGAGGAATGAAAAAAAAGAAACAACATTAAGATAACTGGACAAAGTTCATGGAGTTTTAGAAGAGTTTATGTCTTTAAGAAAATCCTAAGTAATATTGTCTAATAGTGTTATACATATAACTTATCTCTAGAAAAATCTTAAGAGAACAAAATAGAGTTTTCTAAAGGTGATAGCTACTCTAAGTATCTAAAAGTCTACTCTAATCAAGTGGAACATTAGATGGAACATTTAGTAACCTAACTATGAAATAATAAAGCTATATAATCAGAAACCTTAGTAAAATATTACTAGATGGTAGGTAGCTAAGAAGAAGTAAGTAGGTATAAAGTGGCTATCAACTCTGATCTCTAGTAATAAAAATACAGAGTTTGTTATACAATCTCTGCTACCTTTGTCTACAAATTCTGATTCTCACTTATATTTATGCTTTTGTCTCCCTGTATCTCTAGTCACCATCAGATAAGCTTTTTCCAATTCCAGACATTGTTCTTGATATTTCCATTAGTATTTTTAACTATCTGATACAACTTATATTAGCATTGTTCTACTTAATTGCTATAAACTAGTAGAATAATTAGGATAGCTGTTACTTCTAGAAAACCTTATTCTGTTTTCTTAGGTTTTTCTGGAGTTATAATTCTTGCTAAATCACTATAGTCTTCATTTAGTTTCTCTAATAAAAAAATAAAATTTCTACTTTAGAGATGTTAAAATATTCTTGAGTTTGGTATTTTAAGATTACCTATTCTTATATCTTGACCCCTCTTATCCTTTTTTAATTTTTATACAATATTATCTTTAGAACAATCCTACAACTCTATTAAAATAGATGAGGCTCTGAAACTTCTATAAAATTATTTATAGAAAATAGCCAAATATTAGTATATCTCAGAGATTTCAACTAATAGTATTCTTACAAATCTTGTAACTCAACTCTACAAATTATAAAATTTAGTATTAATTCTATTTTTGTATTTACAGATGTATTCTCTTATTATAAAATAAAATATTTACTTATTTGTGATATTTGAATCTTGGTTACACTCTCAGAGATTTAGAAGTAATTTAGAAGTGTCACAAACTTCATTCAGCTTGTATTTCCACAATCAGTAGACTAATTTTTACAAACTAAGTTGTTCTGGAAAGCCCCAAATAAGAGCTATCTGCACATATGTAAGCTATATAAAAGTGACAACAAACAACTAAGATATCAAGCTATTAGTAACTGTAAAATTTTTATCAGCTGATATCTCATGAACTACTAGACAGATTCACATAATTGAGCTTGTATTGGAAAGCACTCATCAAATAGTTTCTGATGATAGATGATATATTATATGGAGATCAGTATTCATAAAGATACAAGTATATCAATATAGTAATATAATTAATTACCTTCTAAAATTAGCCTAACATCTGCTATGACAGATGACAGCCTCTATCAGATATAAGTTTTGATCATATAATAGAAACAACTTGTGCATAGACTATTACTATTTTGTATATATACTTCTATGTCTGAGAATTAGATCTCAGACTTAACAACATCAATTTTCATCAATTTTTATCTTTTATTATCTATATTGATCTTAATCATCATTGTTATCATTATTAAACTTCTGAATTACTTCTAAATCTCTGAGAGTATACCCAAGATTCAGATATCATAAATAATAAGTGAGTAGTTTATTTTGTGATAAGAAGTTTAATAATAATAATAATAAATATCAATACAAATATCAATGATGATAAGGGATAAATTATAAATTATAATTAATATTATTGAGTTTGAAATCATATATCTAAAATAGTAATAGTCTATATGCAAGCTATTTCTATTACATAATCAAAACTCATATTTAGTGAGACTATTATCTGTTATAATAGATATTAGGCTAATTTTAAAAGATAATCAATTATATTACTATATTAATATATTTGTATTTTTATAAATACTGGATCTCTATATAATATATAATATATAATTAAAGATATTTTGATAAATCATTTTTGAAAAAATCAACAATTTATTATACAGAGTATATAAGTAGACTATGGTAGCTACTTTATAACTACTTTACATAAGAGAAATACAATATAAAAATATATAAAATAAGAGAAAAGAGAAAAAGAAAAAAGAAAATATTATAACTACTACATAAACAGAGGCTACTTCTACTATGTAATGCTTTCTCTGAAGAAAACATTCAGATTAAACTTTAAAAAAGAAACAAATTAACTAATTGTATCCCTTATTGGATTTCAGTAATTATTGAACCTTCTACAGTTATAGAGGATATAGTATCTTGACTCTATTGGATAATTTCTATATGAGCAGCTAAAGTCCTTGTTTGAGAAGAAATAAAAATAGTATTCTCCTATAGAAGTATAATTGGTGATAACTCTTGTAGCTTTTGTATATAGTAAGTTTGAATGCCTGAAATATTTGATCCACAAACCTCTCTTGGTGTATGAAGGCTCTATGGAAAAGATTTATTGTCTAATAGATCAAGAAATTGTCTGTCTTGGCATCAGATGCTTGAAAAGTTATTCTCCAATTTTTTTATAATATTATAACATTCATTCTTCTTGTTAAAATCTCAAGACATTTTAAATGGGAATAGTGGTGTAGAGTTGAATTTTTTAGTCTCTTTATAAGCCATTGAATGAAGAGATCAATTTTTGTTACTTGAACAGTTCTAGAATTCAATGAAATTCAAGGAGTGTTTGTTAAAGAAAATTCTAAGATATTTCAATATAGTAGTCAATTGTTGTTGATATAGATAGACATATGAATCAAAAATTCAATGAGCTATATAAATTGTATCTGTAATGATAGTAATATGAGAGACCTTTGGAATTTGGATAGCTTGATTTATTCCATGTTTAATAGTGAATAGTTAGCTTCAGTAAAAGTGATGTTAACTACATGATATAAAGTCTTCTTGATGGAATACAAATGGATATGTGCAATAGAAGTAGCAAAATTATTCTTGATACTAGCATCTGAAATGACAATGACTGATTTAGAGTTAGATAAAGTATTAAAAATAATATCATCAAGTTTGCAAATATGAACAGTCTTGCTTTCTTTGTCTTTTCAATTTGCTTGATGAAAGAAAAATCACTAGAAAAAGTATCAACTAATCTAGAACCAGAAGAAAATTCACTATTAAGTAAATCAAATACAGAAGAAATTCCATTGAGATAGTTGTTGGCATTCACAACAGAACTCTTGATTTTTAATTATTGCTTGGGAGTCATATTTTCTAGTGATAGATAATGATGATTAGATTTTTCATTATATCTTCTTTTAAGAAGGAACTTAATAGCATGATTGTTTGGAAGAGTAAACATCCTAAGTTAATATCACCCACTGAGTTTCTAAAGATATAGATGAATAGGAATTAAACTAGTAATGGCTTCAATTCCCAAAGTGGGAAAGGTACAAAAAGTACATAGAATCTACAAAGTAGCTTATCTTTGTATCTTCCTAAGCTCTTTGAAAGAGTATGCAAGTAATGCTTTACTGAATTACTATAGAGAAAATTCATAGAGAGTGATGTAAAGAATGCATATCTTATAAAAAAAATGTTTTTGATGGGAGAGTTATTTATATGTAGAGTTTCTAAGCATTTTTATGCACTTGACTGTTAATAGAGCTTTATTTAAATAAAACTTGATGTATTGCCAAAACAAAAGCTTTCTGTTAAAATTAAAAATAAGATATCACCAAGTTTCTTTGGGACAAAGTATGAGATCTCCTAGACAACTGAGATCTAGCAGATAAAGGTTAAAGATTTCATGTGATCTGGAAAAATAAAAGATCTTAGATTTCCTATATTTAATGACAAGTCCAAATTGATTAAGTAGAGAAGAAATAACATTATAACTACAAAAAAGATAAGAGTTTGTTTTTTCAAAAGACTTATCTTGAGAAATAAAAAGTCCATTGTCTACAAAAAAGAGAAATGAGACTGGAATTTTTAGATTTTTAGCTTATACAAGTATATAAGGTAGACTATTTTGTAAAGAGCTCTCTATCGAGTTCTCTTGTATTTACTCTAATACAAGAGTTTGTACTTTTATCTAACTCAAAGGATTTAAGTTCATAATAATATCCACATTAAAGAATAGAGAAACAAAGTTGTTCTATAAATATTAAGTCTCCCTACCAACTAGATAGTCATAAAAAATAGAGAAATTCTTGGATCAAAATTGGCTTTGTTTAGAATAAGAGTAAAAAGCTGATAGTTAAACAATAGGAAGAACTAGGCTATATCAAAGGCCAGTATACTTGTTTGTAGATTTTTAATTCAATCTGAATAAATAAGATGAGTAAGAAAAATATCTACATCTGTAGTCAAGTACTATTTGAGTTTACCAAGTTGATTCAGATAAATAAAGTTTTTTGATATTAATTGGAATTGGAGTCTTTCACCAATGATCATTTCAATTAGCTTTCCTAGCATATTTAAGAGGATGATAGGGTAAAAATATTTAGAAGAGTCATAAGATACCTTATTAGGCTTAGAAATAATGATCAAAGATAATGACTTAAAGTGTAATATATCACAGCTAATGATCTAAGTTGATGTATGTATTAGCAATATTGATAATATTCTTTAGATATTCAGCATCTTTAATGACTACTTTGATATGCTTCTATGAAATTTTGTCAGGACCAGGAATAAACAAATTATTACATTTGTTGATAGCATTTGTAAACTCCTTATATAAAAAAAGAGGGTATTCTGATAAGAGATTTAATAGGATTTCATCTAATATAATCATATTGACTAGTTGATTTTGAGCAGAATTAAATGTTTGATGTAATGCTTACTAGAGATCTTCAATCTCAATACATGGTTGGCTGTCATGTTATAAAGCTTCAATAGCCAAAAGTTTATGTTTTTTGACCCAATTCATAGGATCTTAGAGTCTTCAATTTTTTGATGTGATTTCTTAAATCTTATCATTAAAGAATAAGTGTTTTGTCTTCTTGACAGTTTCTTTGAAAGCCTTCTAGTCTTTAACTTTTTTGGATAATCTATAAGTTGTAAGTTTTACCTAACAATCCTCATTCTACCAATCTTTTGAATGCTTGGTTATATTGATATAATGTGAGTATTTGACCCATGCTATTTCTAATAATCTTTTGTACTCTTGAATTATGAGTTCAAGAGTATCTTTGTTATAGATGTTTGAAGTGTTAATATTTCTAAACTCTTGAATGAGGTCAAGAGTGAATTTTTCTTCTTCTTTACTATTCTTTATGATTGTGCATCTTTTATCTTGAATGAATTTCTCAGTGATAGGAATATCAACAGTAAGAGGAGCATGATCTGATAGATATCTCAAATTAGGTAATATGAAATGATTGTTAATTTTGTAAGAATTTGGTTAAAGAAAGAATAAATCAATAACTGAATTTAAATCATTAGCATTGTTAGAATATCAAATGGGGGTCTGATGGATAGAATGCAATAGTTTAAGATCAAATAAGTCAGCAAATTCAAGAAGCAAATCACTATGAACAAAATAGAAAGAATACAAAGGGTTTCAGTCACTATCCTTAATATTGAAATTACCAGCCATGATAATCATGTTTCAAATATTGACTTCAGAATCCTTTAGATACTTTAAAGCTGACTGACAATTGTCATAATAAACACTGATTATAAAAAAGAGATTGCTATTATTAAAGAAGGAGAAACAGCAAATATTCTTATGGTTAAAAATGTCTTTTCTAAGAGAAAAGCACAAATGCAAAAGTTAGATGTTGATGTACAACAATACTCAAAAGTGTTCATTATCATTATTTGATATCCTGGAAAAAAGTGATCTAGTTGGAATAATTTGGAATATTAACTACTCTGTTTCCATTCTTGTTGGAGGAACTTGGTATAGTACAAATAAATGTCCACAGTGGTTCCTGAATGAAAATAATATCAAAATCTTTTTTAGTTTCTAATATAGAGTCTATAAAAATTTTGAAGTTTTTCACAATCATATCTAATTCTCACTCATGGCTAAGCAAACTGATTTGTTCTTAGAATCATGTAGTTCTTGGTACTTCTTGGAGTACTATTCTTTGTTGAATTGATGCTTCCAGAATGGGCATGTATTTGAATTAGCCTGGTAGTCACCTTTACAATTCAAACATTTAAAGATATACAGGTATAGTTCACTTTGTTTTGTCTTAAGACATAAGAGATTAGTTTTGAAATTTGCTTTGCAACACCACAGAAAGTGATGATGATACTCAACTTTATAAGGCCTATTACATTTGACACATTGAGAGTCTTGAGCTCAGCATATGAAAATGATGTGTCCCTACTTCCACATTAAGGGACACTGGAATTCATATTTGCTCTATGCATAGTTGTAATATGACTTTCTATGTTAAAGCAATGGTTGATAAGAGTTTTGGCAGAAGTGCTGTTTTGTAAATCCCAAATGTCAATCTAGACTATAGCTATATCAGATCTGGGGAAAACTTTGATAATGTAAGGTTTAGAAGCAATATGAATATTGTTAAAAATATGAGTAAACTTGATGATTGACTTTACCATACTTGAATTGATAAGTATGTTAGTACCTTCAATGATATAAGAGATACCAAGTATTTTGAGGTACAACCTAAATTGTAGAAGATAAACAGATTGAACATTATTTGAGTTTACAAAGCTGATATATTTTTTACATAGTTCTTGACCACATTAAGAGAAGTGACTTTTGTTATATCTTAGAACTTAGAGTTAAAGTCAAAAGAGAAATCTTGGATTGGGTAAATCACAAGAGAACTTGATAGAGTACTTAGATACAATGTATTTACCTTATATACTATACTAGATGGTCTGTGCTACTACTGTATTTAGCCTATCCTAAAGACTATATGTAAAATCTTAAGGTTAATATACATTGAGCATATTGTATGATATCATTGTTCCAGAAATTTTTACTATATTTTATGTGACTATATGACTTGTGACTGTTACTGTGACAGTGTCATGATATGACTGTTTATGACAGTTGTAATTGTAATATCACTACCAAACTCTAACCCTAGATAAAGAAAAGAATAAAATAAAATAAAAGTCCAACAATAAAAACTAAGTTTACCATTTTCAACTCTAACAACTTTATTGGATATCAATAATATATCAAAACTTTTATTTATATATATATTAGTAAACTCTAGAGCTATAGAAATCTTTATCAACTAGAGTTTTGTAGAAAAATATAACATGAATACTCAAAAGCTCTCTCAGTTCATACTAGTGTACAATATTGATGGTACTCTAAATAAGGCTGATTAGATTTTAAAAGTGGTAAATGTCATATTCTATTATAAAATATACTCAGAGCAGAGCTTGCTTATTGTTTCTAATTTGAGCAAGCAAGACTTGATTCTTGGTTATATCAAGCTTAAGACTTATAACCTAGAAATTGACTGATAGAAAGAAGAGGTTATTATAATCCACTGTCCTATTAGCTACTTTAGTTGTCAAAATATCTAGAGATTAGATAAACAACAGATAAAATTATTGAATATTTGTTACTCTGGTCCATTTTCTGCCCTAGTTGATGACTTTAGCAATACATCCTCTAGCTTTGCCATATCTAGTAAGTATATTAAAGAGTTGGAAAACTAAATTTATATAATCTGTATGTATTCTGAATCATTAGACTTGGATTTCCATGCTACAGCCACCCCTTTGCAACATCTCTCAGAAACATTTTAACAAAATCAGACTATAAAGAAAAATACCTTAGTATTTTTCTTCTATGCTTGGTATTTTGAGTTAGTTTTTTGCAAAAGAAGACTTTGACATATTCCCAGACTACTGTGGATAATACTATGCCATTGAATTTGTATCTGAAGCTGAGCCCAAAGTATATTTACTATTACTAGTAGAGTAGTTAAAGCTTAATGCTTTTCTAGCTGAAAATCTCTATGTTAGGAGGATACATCTCTCTAAATGCTTTATAACTGTACTAGTATTCTTTACTTAGTAAAAAGAATACTTCTCTCCAATTAGTACAAGACTATAAGACACTCAATGCTATAATGATCAAGAATAAATGTCCATTTTCTCTAATCTCTAAGCTTATTTCATAACTTCAAAATGCTAAGTATTTTACTGAACTAGATATTTGTTTGCTGGAATTTTAACAATGTTTACATTAAGTCTAGAAATGAGTAGAAGGCTGCTTTTTGCACTAATCACAGACTTTTTAAGTCTTTAGTAACATTCTTTAACATGACTAATAGCCTAGCAATATTCCAGATAATGGTGAATGATATTTTCCATGACCTCATAGTAGAGGGCATTATGATTGTCTACTTAGATAACATCTTAATCTCTATTCAGACTTTGGAAAAACACCATAGAGTGGTCTCTAAAGTCTTAAAAATACTAGTAAAGTACAAGCTGCATTTCTAGCCTGAAAAATACAAATTCAACAGGCAACAGATAGAGCATCTGGGTCTGGTTATATCAAAGGATTAAGTGGAGATAGATCTAGTAAAAGCAGCCAGATTTTGTAACTAGCCAATTCCTAAAAACTATACTAATTTATAGGCTTTTCTTGGCTTTACTAATTTTTATTAGAAACATATCCATAGATTTTCAGATGTAACATGCTTTCTCTTTAACCTTAATAGAAGTAATAGTATCTGGACATAAACTGTTAGCAAACAAAATACTTTCAATTTATTGAAAACAGCAATCATTTCTGTACCTGTTTTGACTTTTCTTAATATCTTTGCACTATTTTGAATAGAAGCAGATAGTTTGGACTTTGCAACCAGAGCTATACTATTTCAAGAGTCTAAGACAGATGGTAAGTAGTATCTAGTAATATTCTTCAGCAAGTCCCTCTCACCAGTTGAATAGAATTATAAGATTCATGATAAGGAAATGCTAACAATTATCTATGCTTTTAGAGAATAGTAGCAAACTCTTTAGAAATTTGGATGAATCACTGTAATTTAGAGTACTTCATAACAGTCAAGAAGCTTAACCAAAGGCAAGCTTACCAGTCACTATATTTAGCAAGGTTTGATTTTGTGTTGTATTATTACCTAGATAAGTCTATAGGCAAACTAGATATACTTGCATTTTTTTGTCAACTGAATTATAAAGAAAGGTCATATGACAATAAAAATATGGTCTTTCTTAAGCCAGAGTTTCTAGAAGCTTGAGTGATGAAAGAGATGATATTTAAAAAGAAAGAATAAGATCTCTTGATGAATATCTAGTATAACAATTGACTTGGTTACCAAGAGAAACTTGTAGATAAAATGACAAGAGAGCTCTGACAGATATCTACAAAGTCTGTATATTCTTTGGAGCAGTAAGAGGTTGATAATTTGCTCTTATTTCATAATAAGATCTATATCTCTAATTATTATGGCTTAAGACTAAGAGTTTAGTCAAAAGAGGAAACTTGTATTTTTTAACACAAGAGAACTCATTTGAGTTCCTAGTATAGGTGTGTCTACTCTTTATATCTCTAATATGTGGTCTACATATACTTTCTATCTAACTTACTTCAAATATTATGAATTATATAGATAAAAGTTATTATTTCTTATGATATATAATATTATCTTTCTGACATGTTACATGACATTGTGACTGTGACTGTTATGACAGTAATCTGTGACATCACACTATTCCTTCTTTTACTAAGTTCAAAAGTAAGAAAAGAGATAATAAAAAATAAGAATAACTTCAATAAGCAAGGAGAAACAAAAAAGAAACAAGTCCACTGTCTTTGATTATAACACTAATATTTATAATTTCTACTATTATATAGTCTCTCTATACTATGACACTAAGATTGCTAGACATACTGAACATTAGAAAACACTGAAATTAAAGTCTTAGAATTACTAGTGGTCTTAAATATCTAGGTATATTAGTCAATATATTAGTATCTGTAACATTGCTTGTGAGCAAAGCATTTTCACCAATTACTACTTGGAGAACTAACCTGTTATGATTTAATGATCTTAGAGCTAATCAAAAAAAGGAACCTTGTATAGAGTTTACACAAGAGAACTCAATAAAGAACTCTGTACAAGATAGTCTACCTTATATACTAAACTGGGATGGTCTATGCTACTACTTCTTTAGCCTACCCTAAATAACTATATGTTAGCCTTGAGGTCAACATATATAATACATTGTAT
>Ga0157357_1000883_pt1 | contig 12680 bp, 8 predicted proteins | sample AttcapACBM1_FD_111485 | JGI IMG/M metagenome (GOLD analysis project Ga0157357, IMG submission 111485) | Fungus gardens microbial communities from leaf cutter ant in Botucatu, State of Sao Paulo, Brazil - Atta capiguara ACBM1 | ecosystem: Host-associated > Fungi > Mycelium > Unclassified ... | reverse complement strand
TGGGGCAGTAGTTAGGTTAGTCTCAGTCTGGTCACTAATAAATCTCGCTTTTCCAAACACTGGTTCACGGGAGTTTCGTAAAAGAGATTGTATACTCAGATTTATGTATCCCAGATTTTACAGAGACATGAATTGGAAGACAATATATTGAAAAGTAGCAAATCAGTGGATGACAAAGCACCATTCTATTTCGGGTGCCTCATATACATTCTTCGTTGCTCCAGAACAACAGTACATACATAATGGCCGATCCTAACTCATCTCCACTCCAACCCAAAGAAGATGCTGACCATGTAGGATATATCTAATAGCCTCCTATCGACCATCTAGATACTTAGAGATAAACTCCAGATTAGGTTGAAACGACTTGCGAAGCTACAGGCCTCACAGGCTCCGACAGCTTTCTCGGAATCATCCATCATGTCATCTACGATTTCAAGCACCAATCAATCGCTCAAAGCGAATGTGCCTCGTCCACAAATCCTTTCCTCAACAACGAAGAGACCGGGTTCCGTTGCGGTCAACCCATCAACGCCTCGAAACTCTGCCCTTCCTCCCGTTAGAACCAATGTTGTTGCGAAGCTCGACCATGCGCATTGGGAGAATCATATTATGCAGGACATTCTCAGAGTGACTCTAAGTGTGAGCTGCCTCCCCTCTCGTTCACTGGAAAAGTAACAGAAATCCCCTAGAAAGCGGTTTCAGAGAAAAGTGGTTACGAGATAACATGGTTAAAGAATTTGCAACAAGAGCTCGCCTCGGAAGGCATATGTAGGTGTTATTAAAGTAGGCTGGATCTGTACACTGAAATCTATGAAGTTACCGAAACTCTCAACGCAGATCTCTTTGATCGTACGCTAATTGCTCGCTTAGAACTGAACCCACAAGAGATGACGTACGCTTTAATTTGAACACGATCCGTCCCTACTAACAACTGGCTTTTCAGTGACGACTCTGAGTACCTACCCGTACTCGTCTCGTTACCGAATATCACCACCTTTGAATACCTTGCTGGAAGCTGGAAGAGGCTGCGTGCAACAAAAACTGCTCTGACAAAGAAGGTCTGTCCACACTGCTTCATTACTTCATTAGATAACCAACTTGTTGGGGGAAACAAACATTACAGAATTACTCTCCTCCAGACACCCAACAAGCACTCGCCAAGCTTGAAAATCTGCGAGAACTCCTGATTAGTTACGCCGGCCTGACTCTTCAGGAACCTGAAATGTTCCCGCAACCTGAAGGGTGCGCATTTCTTTTGTTAGTTCCTTTAAAAGAAATGAACATGTTTCTAGGCGCCAGATCGGTGCTCCTGAACTCGTGAAACCTCTTCTCTTTCTCTCTGCGCTTTCTGTGCCCCTTCTTTCGAGCCCAGCGGCAGATCCTTACTCCCTAGATTCCTCAGACGTCGGACAGTTCATCCAGGAACTCGTTCGTAGGTTTGAAAACGACGAGTTGGAAAGGGTCTTCGGCCCTGTCGTCAAAACACTTCTCTTCCATGAAAGCCTTTTTTATCCCGAAGGTTTAGTCAGTGGCGACGCAGCATGGCGTGGAGTCATCAGCGGACTAGAGTTGCTTGTGTCTAACAGGAGTGTGGCTGTTTTGATTACGCAAATGCCCGAATTCAACCCTCCCGATGCTACGGCACCTACGATCGAGAAGACGTCCTTGCTTGGACCACTTTGTCGACTCAGCATCTTTGGAAAGGAATGGGTGGGCACGATTAGTGTTCGATGATTTTCAATTCTCAAGTTGGTTCTAGCCAAATATCGCAAAGAATTACTTTACTGAAGGCGCCAAGCTGGATTCTTCATACGCGAGCCTACGGGGCACTCTCAAGAGTTTGCAGGTGACACCTTCTTCAGGTTACTGTGACTCATTGTTTTACACCCCAATTAGACCTCCCTTTTCCACATCTTCAATAATTTGATTAGAGCTTCCACTGGATCTCGTGAATCTGTCTTGCAATATTTTGCTCGAGTGATTTCTTTGAACAAGAAACGTGCCGGCACGCACGTATGTTCTGAACATCTTCCCGTCTTTTGTAAATTGACCCTGCGTTCACACTAGGTTGATCCGGAAACGGTGGCCTCCGATAGCTTTATGGTCAATTTACAAAGCGTACTCTACAAACTCGCCGACCCGTTCATTGATGCTACATACTCGAAAGTTAGTCCGCCTCAGTCAGTCCCCTTTCTTGCTAATAATACATAATCAACTCAAGATGGATCGCGTGGACTCGTCATTTTATATTCATTCGGACCGAATTGACTTGAGTGATGAAACACGAATCAAAAGTACAAGTGAGGAGGCTGACGAATGGGCCAGGACAAACAAAAATCCTCAAGGTAGAGACACCTTCTCTCGCACTACTGTGCTGCTCAATTGATGCCCTTTGAAAGCTTTGGCGCCTAACTTCATTTCCGAGATATTCTTCCTCTGCGTTGGGATGGGACACTGTGGTTACTTAAAGACCATTGATTCATATACCAACGCATCAAGGCACATTGAAGACTCTGAGAGGCATATTGACTTTGTTGAACGTGAGAGGTCGTGGGTGGGCGTAAGTGATCTATTCGAATTCTGACTCAGGAATGTTCAATGAGAATGAGAAATCCAGACCCCTCAACAAAGTCGCATCGAGATGGCGATTAGGTTGAAGAAGGTATGAGGACTCAAGTTATCGCTCGATCTCTGACTTTCGCCCCCGTTATTTAGCTTGAACTGGAAACACTACGTTCGCATTTACACGCATATCAAGCAGTATTACTCGACCCCGAACTCGCAATCGCTTCGATAAATTTTATGACTTTCTTGTCCACATGGTTGATTCGTCAAGTGGATCCTCGAAAATCTCATCCGAAGCCTGTTGTGCAGTTACGTTAGGGTTTATTTGCTACATGGAAGTGCTTAGACTAATGAGACAATATAGATTACCTCTGCCAGAAGAGGTACCCATGGTGTTTCGCATTCTTCCCGAGTACATCATTGAAGATGTTGCAGATTTCGCACTCTTCTCCACTACGTAAGTTATGGCACCGGCTACCTCCGGCGCTTATCTAAGGATGGTATTTGCAGTGCAAGCTTGGAGATGTGGGAGATGTCTGGAAGAGCAGAGCTCTTGACATTTGTCTTGACATTCTTGACTTCGACTTGGTACATTAAGAACCCTTTCTTGAAATCCAAGATCAATGATGTGCGTATCCGCTTATCTTGAAGATGTCTTGTGTACTCAGCTAATTTTCGCCAGGTTTTATTCTATGCCACTCAGAGCTACGGTCGAGAGCGTACTGGGCTGCTAGGGAACTTTCTCAACACCGAGCCCTTGGCTTTGCGACACCTTATACCTGCAATGACTCATTTTTACATTGGTAGGTTGAGAATGGAGAAAATGTAACTTACGAACTAATCAACCTCAGAGGTAGAACAAACGGGAGCAAGTTCGCAATTTTATGACAAATTTAGTTTGTGTATTCCTTGTTTATACCGTTGACTATGCAACTCACGTGCAACAAGCCTCCCGCCGCAGTATTGCCCATGTCCTCAAGATTGTATGGCCCAATAAGAACCACCGCGATGCGGTTGACAGAGAGGCTAAGTACAATGACGCGGCCCCTTCAAGGAATAAACTAGCTGATCTATTCATAGAAACGTGGACAAATTTGTCCGATTTGCCAACCTCATGATGAATGATGTTACCTATCTTCTCGACGAATCTTTAAACACCATTTCTCAGATATTTCACATTGAAACTGAGATGCAGGACCAGACAGCTTGGGCTGCGCAGACACCTCAATATAGAGAGGAGCGAGTACATACTTTACGAGGTCTGGAAAGACAAGCCTCGACGAATGCTCGTTTGGGTTCCGAAACGGTTGAGCTCCTGAAAATCTTCACCGGACAAACTCAAGAGCCTTTCATGATGCCTGAGATCGTCGACAGGCTAGCCGCGATGTTGGATTACAATTTACACGCACTTGCAGGGCCAAGATGCGATGGGCTGATTGTTCGTAATTCATCTAAGTTGGGATGGGAGCCTCGATCATTATTGAGGAATATCATTGACATCTTTGTCAACCTGAGCAACCAGGAGACTTTCACTAAAGCAGTAGCGAATGATGGACGGAGCTATAGTAAAGAATTATTCGAACGGGCTGCGAGGATCGCAATAAGAAGAGGTATTAAAACGGAAACAGAAATTGCGCCTTTCTTGTTATTCATCGAGCAGGTTGAGGGGGCAAAAGCCAACATGGAGGCCGAGGAAGACTTGGCCGAGGTTCCTGATGAATATCTAGGTCTGTTTAATAAATGAATATTTCTCCAAAGCCTGACATACATTATACAGATCCTCTGATGTTTACCCTCATGAGGGACCCAGTCATGTTACCAACCTCAAAAACGATTGTGGATCGCGCTACTATCAAATCACATCTCCTCTCTGACACGAAGGACCCGTTTAATCGCTCACCATTGAAGATTGAGGAAGTAATTCCGAGTTAGTATATTGCTTCAAATGCTACGTCCAAACCAGCCTAATCTCTTACAGTGCCACAACTGAAAGCTCGAATTGACTCATTTCTGATTGAGAGACGAAATAAGAGGATAACGAATGTGTCCATGAACACTTCTGCCTGACTCAAGATGTATGAAGTTTCAGTAGTATTATGTCTTGATGTACGCTTTGTAGATTAATCAGCTATGTCTTATGATATTGTCGAACTCCACTTCTTCTTTAGTTTTATGGGGGTCAGTGGTAAGTGATAGTTGCAGGACCGACAAAGGCAAGGCTGAGGACACCAACTTGGGAGGATATTAAAGACAATTCGGATATCACCTTGACTCTTTTGCAACCAGTGCTCTACTCGGTCGTGCAACGAGAAATGAGAATCAACTTGCAAACATTTCTCAAGGATGGGATAAGTGCCTGTATGGTTATGAGATTCATAATGTTTAAATTGCCACATACTAAATTCCTGTAGTGGATTCCTCCATTTGGTATTCCCCATCGATGTAGTCAACGCAGAACTTGTCGCAGTCAATCCCTTTTACCACCATCTTGTATGGTAGCGCCTAATGGAAAAATTGCGAATACAACTTCTTATGACTCGGAGAACCCTCCAAACCCCTATACTAACAACACTCAAGAGAATCCTAACATGAATCCTAACGACTCTACAAAAGGTTGTGCTGTCTCCCGAGAAAAGTCATCCTTGGTATCTTTTATACCAAACTCAAACACTGTTATTATAGTCAATCAAGTTAAAGAAATGATATCTTGTATGTATTTTTGAAGATGTTATACTAGTATCATAAAGTATTTCCAATAGCTTTAATTTGTTATATACTACTGTTATATACAATCAAATGCATCAACTGTAAGAGCAGTCATTATACTGATATTCAAGTACTCCTTTTTTTGGAAAAACAAATTTAACAGAAAATGGTATAACAAAAAAGTATAAGAGCTTAGTAAGTTATCTTTGACTGTAGTAGTTCTTAATAATTGAATCTTTATAGAAATGTCATAGACCTACTTCTGAGACATCTAAAATATTTGTTTTCCACTTATGGATAAGTCTCTTACTAGTTCTGGTGATTTTTCATATCTGTACACAACTCCAGTGTGGATCAAGTTTCTGTATTTTATTACATAGCAACTTGTTACTTAGACTCTAAGTCATTATATTGCTTGGAGATTGTCTTAATAGTTATTTCCTTAGTTATCCCCTACTTTATTATTTTCTTAGCCACAGTTCTGACCACAATACTTAGTACTTAAGGCCAAGTAGATATTTTGTACTTTTCTTAGGTTAATGACCAAATTCATGTAATCTGCTTACTCTTACTCTCTCAGCTCTAATTATAACCACATGATAAGTAGTTGGTATAACACACAAGTTGTTGTCTGTAATCAGTTTCAGCTCTGCAGATAAGTATTATGCTTGATATATACTCTAAATAACTTTTAGATAAGTTTTATACTTGATCTACTCTTTTATGTAACTAATCATAGACTTTTGCTTAAAGCAAGAACTGTCTTAACAAGAATGTAAGATATGACTAGTTCTTTACAAAGTCTACTTTGTAATCCATACAGAAATTACTTAAGAAATTATTTGTTATATTCTATAAAAAATGATAAACTAAGAGTTGTCTTATATGTAAGTAAATATTCTACTTCTCTCTTTGTAAATATATTATTATTACAATATTAATATAATTTTGTTCTTTAACAACAGTTCTATTTTTCTCAATATCTATTATATACAAGTTCAAAATCTGAGTATTAGTATCTTTCATAATAGATTACTCCTATTTATTAGAGTATAGATCATATCCAGAAGGGAAAGTGATCCATAGGAAAATTATGGATGAAATTGGATAAAATGTGAGAGCTTTATCTAAGATGTGTAAATGCAGATCTAGGATAACTCTAGTTTTAGTGTATGTCTTAGATCTCTACATATTGTGATAGTTATAATTATAATTTGAGAAAGAGAACTAGAGAGAAGTGAGATATGAGAAAAGTTAAAGAGTTGGATATGAGCACCTAAGAAGAGTGCTAACTTTAGTCAATTTTCAAGCTAAGATATTTATATAGCTTAAATACTAGTATTTAATAACTAAGACAATATCTGAGAATTAAAGAAGTTAGATAAGTACTCAGGTTACACTAAAATCCTCAGATACAGTCTGAAGTTCTATAAAGATTACTAAGATATCATGTGATTGGTTATAGAATGATTAGCCATAAAATAAAGCTAAGTTAATTAATACTATAAGAAAATCATTAACTTTAATCTCTAGTTACAAAAACCCACTCTCTATCTGCTATCTCTGGTTATCTCTGGTCATTACCTGCATTTATACCTTCAATCTATTGTTATAACCTTAAATCCTTAGAGTGGGATAAAGGTCAAACTCTTATATTAGAGAAGACACAAGAGAACTCAATAGAGAGCTCTTTACAAAGTAGTCTACCTTATATATCTATCCACATAGTCCATGCTAGCTACTGTGCATCCTATCCTAAAGTACCATGTGTAAGACATGAGGTCAACATGTGGTGTACATATTATATGATATTACTTTTTCTAGAACCTTCTATATCCTTCTATGTATCATGTGACTTGTCATTGTCACTGTCACCATATCATGTGACTGAGTGATGTTGTCACTAATCCTAACCCTAAGTTCTAAAAATAGAAAAATGAAAATAAATCAAATGAAAATGAAAATAAGAATAAGAAAATAAGAAAAAGCTAAGTCTACTTTCTGCGATCTTGACACCTATTGTGTTCCTAGTTACTATTCAATGAGTTCCTTCCAATCTCAGATATAGTTCTCAATGTTTCCATCAGTGTCTATAGCCACCTAATGCAATTATTCTAGCCTTATATTAGTACTGTTCTGCCTAATTGCTATAGACTAGTAGAATATTTAGGATAGTGGTCATCTTTAGAAAATCTCATTCTGTTCTCTTAGGTTTTTCTAGAGGTAAGTCATATATTAGATATTACTCATCAATGAACTTAGGTTTTTCTGGAGTTTGAAGCACATCTCCATGCTTCTATCCTCAGTTACCCTAATATATACTGGAGAAGAGTATATAGATTAGAAGAGAAATACATACTTTATAAGTATTATCTTCTATAGCAAAGCTTAAATACTTTCACTAGTATTTAAGAACTGGTAAATACACTATAATATTCAGTCCAATAGTTAACCATGATCACAATACTATAGTTACTTATTATTAAACTTTGATGTCAATAACAATACACTTTATTGGTACTTGTAAGCTATAAATCTGTCCTTATTATCTGAAATTATGACTAAGCAACAATTAGTTAGTATAGTACATAAGCTGAAGCCAAGGTTGTTTACAAAGTCTATAACTTTATATTTCTCAGATAAGTTTTTATACTTGATCTAAACTCCATCTAAAACTCTGTAAACTTTGCTTAAGTGTGAACTATATTTAATAGTATTATCAGACTGCCAAGTCTACTATTGCATCTATGTAGTTCTATTTACTTCTTATTATTTCTGATTGCATCTTATAGTTTTTTTTAATAATGTTTTTCTGCCACAATTCTTCCATCTACTCAGAGTTGAACTTTGTTCTATCTTTGAAAAACATCCTTTGACTCTGCTTACTATTTGAACAAGTATTCTTCAGATACTTTTGCACTAAATTATTTATACTACTTAAGATAAATAAATCAATGGAAATATTCTTCTCTTCAATTTCTGTTCCATACTATACAAGATACATAAATAACACCTCCTATTGGAGGTCCTAGTATTATCCACACCAATAATAATTCAAATTGGGAGAATATTCTTTAGCCTGTTCAACCCTTGATTTCTCAACAATCTTTTCTAACTCTTAATTAAGATATTGCTAGAGTTAGCAAACAAATAAACATCTAGCTGATGTTCTTAGTTAAATTGCTAACAACCTCAACAATCAAACTCCCACACCAATATGAAATATATAAGGAATAAAAGCACAAATATTTAATATATTCAGTAATACTATATTAAATAATTTTATTTTCTAATACTACTTATACTTTTATACTAATCCATCTCAATTTGATATAGACATTGTAAAAATCAACTTTGCAATAACATATCTTTTCAGAGTTGTCTAGAACTGATTTAAAATAGATCTTAATTAAGAGAACTAGAATATCTTCTAAGATTGAGATTTTATTAGAAGTAATTTTATCAGTCTAACTATAGTTATTATAGGCTTAGTTTTGAAACTGCTTTTTATTTAGTTAGTATATCACATGATCACATGTAATACTATTTGTGAATGTGTTTTATAACTTTTAGTTATTTACAATTGTCTACAGATAAAGTGTTGTTATCATAAATGAGCTACTCACTGGTTGTGATGCTTGAACTTAATGGTATTTCAGAGGTTCAGTATAAGGAAATAATGATAATAGGTGATGAGTAGTATCAACAGAAATAATTGATATAAATTAATATTGTTAAGTCTGAGATCTAATTTTCAGACACAGAAGTATATATACAAAAGAGTAATGGTCTGTGCACAAGCTGTTGCCATCACATGATCAAAACTTGTATCTGATGGGAGCTGTTATCTGTCATAGCAGTTGTTAGGCTAATTTTAGAAGATAACTAATTATGTTACTATATTGATATGATTGTATCTCTATGAATACTTATTGCTATGTAATATACTATATATCGTTGGAAATGGTTTGATGAGCACTTTTCAATGCAAGTTTGATTGTGCAAATCTGTCCAGTCATTCATGAGATATTAGCAAATGAAGATTTTACAGTTACTGATAATCTAATATCTTAGTTGTTTGTTGTTGCTTTTATACATTCTATATATGCAGATAGCTCTTATTTGGGGCTTTACAGTGTAACTTAGTTTGTGAAAATTGGTTCACTAGTTGTGGAGATACAAGCTAAATGAAGTTTGTAACAGTTAGTCTTACTATCTTTAATTTGAGATTATTTACAATTGTTTATTGGGTAACTCTGGAGCTTTCAGATTACTTTCTAAGGCTATTAGGACCTCTTAGTCACTACTTGCATCTCTTTTATCAGATTTGTTAATAAACCTTGTCAATATTTTAGTTATTCTAATCAGAGAAGCTGCCAATATGCTAAATAATTTCCATATGAAGTCTAGTAACAAGACATTCACTTATAATGTAGATTTCATATACTATGTTTCTTAACTTGGTTAGAGAAGTAGTATATTATATTATTATTATTATCAAAAACTTCTAAATTATATCTAAAATTCTATTTCTATTTAGAAACAAGAAAATATAATAGGGAAGAGATAGCATAGTGGAAGAGCCCCCTATTTATATGTATTATGCCCATCTTAAACCTACTTAAGATTATGAGTTCAATTTCTTAGTAGTTTTTTATATTGGGTAACTATATAAAAAGGTTAGAGTATTGATACTCTGTATATAATTCCTCTTGTAGATATGAACTGCTATTACACTCCATATAATAAATTGTTAACAAAAAAGACAAGAAAATACAACCTTGAATATATATACACTGGAAATAACCATCAATTATTGTTATTAGAATAGTGCTATAGATACAATCATATTTAGATAGCATAAAAATAAACTCTTAAGTTTCATTCTAAAAAACAAGGTATTGTTCTTGGAAATCTCTAATAGTTTTTTTACAAAATTCTCATCTTCAAATAAATTATTGAATATATTGTTTCTTACTTCTAGAAGATAGCCAAGTCTGCTATGGATAGATCTCTTGTTCAAACTAAGTAACAATGGTAAGTTAACTAGAAATAAATGCAAAAAGAGGATCAAGAACAATCTCTATCTTTATTGTAAAGTAGAAGACTATAAGTTGGACTCTTTTTCTAAGAAGCAAACTTTGACAAATCCAAAAGGCTGGAGTATTTAAGTAACTACTATCATTTCAATGATTACAAACTCCAAAAAGCTCTTAGAAAAATAGAAAGTGACTTCCAAGACTTTTCATAGACTGAAGGCTGTATTGAACTTACTTATACAGCAATAAGTCCAGTCAGACTCAATATATCTGTTCTTTCTGATTCTAATTCTTTATTCTTGGCTTTTTCCTCATCATTAGTTCTTGATTAGGACTATATCAATAAAACTCTATTCCATGCTTTTATTAAGTCCAGATCTTATTTCTTTGTAAATCTAAAGTTCATAACTTTGAAACTTTCCCAATTCCACCTTTGAACTCTGTTTGTCTTATATTTTATCAAACAGCACTATTTCTGAGATTATTACTTTGTCTGTAATCTTTTCTTCTAGTAAATGTATAATTTTAAACTTCTATATCACTTTGTTTGATTTTTCCTACTCTTTGATTCTTAGATACAACTAGATCATCTGATATAATCTCTTGATTAACTAGACTCATTAGATGAGTCTATCATTTTCTGTCTGTCTTTGTAGGAAAATTAAGATCTGTTATATATTACAGCCAATACACTATTGAAAACTCTGTTAATCTCTGACATCTCTTTATATACACCAAATTCCAGAGTTCACTTCTAAGATCTCTATATTTTTATCAAAGTAATCTAATATTGTTATCATTGGTATATTGGCTTTTATCTATGTATCAAAATTACTAGGTTCAAGTAATTTCCAACTTTATATTTATTCAACATCTATTTAAGCAAACTATATGCAAAAATTATAGTTTGCTCTGAACATCTATGATATTCTTTCTAAGTTTGCTAATATTTTCAATAAATCAAAAGCTGAAGTTCTTACTTCTTATTGTTTTCACAATCTTTAGATCAAATTAGAAGATACTCAACCTCTAGCTAGCACTATCTACTCTATTTCAGCATCTAAACAAAAAGTTCTGAAGGAATTTATTAAGGAAAATTTGGATATGGGATTGATATAAGAAACCTTCTCTTCTTACAGAGTTCCAGTCCTTTTTGTCAAGAAAAATGATAGATTACTTAACCTATATATTTATTTCCACATATTTAACTGCATTATGCTAAGATATACTAAGATAAATCTTTAACATACACACCATTTAGTCTGTACTTCTAAAGATAATGAATAAGAAGACTGCTTTCCAGACTTGTTATAGATTATTTAAATAGCTGTAATACTTTTTAGTCTTACAAATACTTTTACCACTTTTCAATGATTGATAATATACCAAAAATATAATGAGAAGATTCTTAAGTATTTACATAAATGTAAGTCTGAGTAGACTTCACTCAACTCAAACACCAAGCAATGAGTGTTTAAGACTATGATACTTAATGTAAGAGTAAAAAATATTACAAGGAAAAATGTAATTATTTAGGTAATTATGTAATATCTACTATTATCAGACAAGAAAAGAGGAAATATTGTCCAGAAAAGAGAGATTATACTAAAGAACCAGAGCTAGATATATTGAGTGGTAATTTTCAGAATTATAATAAAACTAGTCTTTATACTAAAGTAGAAAAATGAAGTAGAGAAATGTAAGTTTTATTCTAAGTTAGATAAAAAAATCAGAATTATTCAGAATTGGCCAAAGTCAAAGAAAGTAAAGAATATTTAATCTTAGGTTTTGCCAATTTTTAACACTGATTTATAATTATTATTATTTTACTAACTTACCTCAGCTGAAAGAACACATTATGGAAATTCAACAACTTCTGCTATAATACTTTTAATGAGTTGAAAAAAGCATTTATCTCTGCCTTAATTTTCATACATTAGATTTCTAATGCTCAACTCAGTATAGAACAAATACCTCTGACTATGCTCTTACTAATACTCTTTCTATTATAAGTAAAAATAATCAAGTTCATCCTATAGTACTCTAATCCTGAACTTTTATCTCTTCTAAGTTAAATTATAACACTTATAATTTATTTCTTGGACAATGAAGAGGCACATAACTATAGTTATATAATATATTATATATTATGATGTCAAGAGCATAGCTATAGCATGTTTGTCTTAGGGTAATAGTATAATAAACTCATAGATAACATATATAGTTTAGAGTAGAACTTGTAACAGTAGTATATATAGTGTAGTAATATATCGAGGACTTCTTGTTGAGTTCTTTTATAATCTCTATAAGACTCTTGTGATATAAGACTACTTAGTATGCTATTGACTATCTTAGTTAATGGTTGCT
>Ga0157357_1000882_pt1 | contig 12682 bp, 14 predicted proteins | sample AttcapACBM1_FD_111485 | JGI IMG/M metagenome (GOLD analysis project Ga0157357, IMG submission 111485) | Fungus gardens microbial communities from leaf cutter ant in Botucatu, State of Sao Paulo, Brazil - Atta capiguara ACBM1 | ecosystem: Host-associated > Fungi > Mycelium > Unclassified ... | reverse complement strand
TAAGGACAATGATCTTCTTCTTTCTCAGGACTATTTCAGCTGTTTATCACGGGATCTGTATAGCATGCGGATGCTGCTGGGGTGAATATTACAAGTCTTGCCGCTGCTTCAATGAGTTGGACCACATTCAAGTCGTCTTATAAGCATCCGCCGTTTCCAGATGACCAATATCATACCAAGTGAACGATACCATATCAAGTACGCTCTCCTGCACGTAGACTACGTTATTCAAAAAATACTGTCTACACAATAAATATCCCGATACGACAAAGTTAGCTACGATTTACAAGTATTAGTCATCCTTCCGCAGTGATCATCCCGAATGGAAAAAGGGGTAGTGAAATCGTTTACAAAACTTTGATTGGTGAATCCAGTCCTGAGCATCAGTAAAGCCTACATCCCTCTCGACACCCAAATACGAAATGGGGTTGCGTCCGCTGCAGAGTGGTCTAATCTAATCATAGACTGACGGTCAGTGACAACAACTAGTAAATACTTCCATACTGGGCATCTTGACGTGTAGTGTAAAACCTATTCTCTCACATTGTTTACCTTTCGCTCCGTTTCGAAATCACTACTTTCTAGCCACCATGCTACCCTCACCCATTGAAAATCCGATAAGTGCTGTGAGTAATATACTCGCACGAATAATCATCTTTCAGAATTTACAGTGAAAGGAATCTTAGGCACACAGCCACGTTGCTAATGCGGAAGAGCACACAAACAATGGTCTTATAGTTCTTGCTATGGAAGAACATGTCAAGGCTGCAGAAGCCTTCGCAGCTGCTATTGAACGAAGCCACGATGAATCGGTTCAATCTTTTCCTACTTTACCCATGTGGCTACAACAATGATCAACCACTCTATTTTTGCAGGCAAAACGTACCTTACGCATGCTATACAACGAACAATTGAAAGAAAGTCGAGAACTCAATCGACGTATTGAAAAACTTCAGGAAGAGGGTAAAGACCCTTCACAACCACAACCTAGGATGGTATCCAACGTACAACCCAGGAGTGCCACTATTCCCCCTCAAAGAACGATGACATCTTCACCTCGAGTTCCTAGTCGTATAGAATCACCTCAACCTTTACAAAGGATGACAGATACAGTAGACGAGTCTTTTATGCTCTTGGGTGATCAACGGGTAAGTAAAAATGAGCTCCTATTTCCTGGTTTTTCATTGTTTTTCGTATGGATGATGTTAGTCAGAGCCAGGTGATCCATTCAACCAGTTTTGGAGCATAATGCAAGGAATGCTGGATACCCTTTCCTCGCCGGTGGCTTTCGCAACCGCACCCTTGGGCAATCCTAATGCTTCTGACGTCCAAACTTCTTTACCAAATGGCTCGGCGCAATCAAGATCCAAAACACCACCGTCTTCTATGTCCTTTAGGAGCTCAAGCCTCAGTGGTGATGTGGAAGTAGACGAACCTATCTTGGCGAGATTTGGACGGAGGATTGGGATGACAAAGGAGAACATTCCAGGGATGAGGCATTCACACAAAAATCCACAGGTCGACGCATCCTTGGAAGAAGATTTTGATGAGTCGTTATTTGACGTCGGTGCGCCTGCCTCCATCTTTCCTCGTTCGGTCATCCTCATTCATTCAAAGGCGACGATCTCTCCGAGTCTTTCCTTGTTATTCCGTCAGGCTCAGAAACAGGGGTATTGCGAAAGGAAAATGCAGCTTTGAAGGCTGAACTGGCAAATGTGCAGAGACGGCTCGAAATGACAGAAAATTTGCTTAATTTACGTGAAAAACAAGATCAACAGCTAAGGGATAGTATATACCAAGCAAGGAGAGAGGTCAGCCTCTGCCATCCTTATTCGCTATGTTTTGCTCATGCGATCTTTAGGCGCAAAGAGTAATGGGTAGTTCAATGCAACAACGAATAGGTCCTGACCTAGCCAACCTCAACCTCAATACTGCACCACCAGTACCGACAGCCCCTACCCTCACACCTAGTCGGGAGAACCAATACCTACAGAGAATAAAAGAGTTGGAGAACGACATCCGACAAGCTCGGGTCGAAAATGAGAAAAATGTGCGCATATCACACAGATGCTCCGTCCGTCGCATAAATTTCACTGATTTCACATACAGCAAGCGATGATCAGGAAGTATCGCGAACGATGGGAGAAACTGAAAGAGTCTGCGAAGCGGAAGAAGGAAGCCAAGGCTGCCGCTGTTGCAGCGGCGTCGCCAGTAAGAGAGCGTATTGTAGAAGAACCTGAGGTCGAAGAGGAGTTGGACAACACGTAACTTTGTTGCACCGTCTGTACTGTTAGTCTACTGTATGGTTCCCCGTGTAAATGTACGATGTAATGGAAATTGTAGGTTATGCGAAGAGGCCAAAATCGATAATCTTTAGTGACGTTGCAAATTCGCGGAAGTCGTGGGTTGTTTGCAGAAACTCTGCCTCGGACATGACTCCGCTTGCTTGTACGAGAGGAATGTTAAAAGTCGCGAGCAGATCAACATTTTTTTCTTGCACACGATACAGCGCCATTAGAATTTTCACAGTATCTGCTGCGTCGGGATCCGATTTCTTTATCAGCTGAGTGCCTTGTAGAACGATCGCGGATGGTGTAGCATCCCGTCTGGCATTGGGTATTCCACCGATCTGTTCTATCTCAGCTTTCTCGGCAGAGTTGTCGTGTGCCAATGCATCAAAGTGAAATCTGTAAGGGTAGTTCAGCAACACGAGAATGAATTGGTTCACTTTATAAGACTTGCTTGATGGCTTTCTGATCTTCAGACTCTGGAACGGTTTGCAATACTTCAACGACAATGCTGATGTCATTGGACTGGGAAATGAAAACCTCTTGGTTATCAGGCAATGGGCGAAATGTTCTAGCGGTACTACTTAGCCCAATTACAGAGGAACAGCAGGGGTCATCTCACGATACATCAATGAGATCCTTGGGTGCCTCGACTGTAATAGCGCCACCGAAAAGATTACGAGTGACCGACATAGCCAGCTTATTGATGCACGTGACTACATTAATCAGTCACGGAACATTCATTTGTTGATCGAGCTTTGTCGCGTCGCGTCAAACCTCCTGTTGTTACAAAATGGACTCAAGGCGGCGCTCTGTGATGCAGCTCGGAGGCGACCCTCATGGAAATCGGTCAAATATTCCAGTGCCTTCAACTATTAAGAAACCTCCAGCTATCCCCCGGATGTCACTCGTTGGATCTGCTATGCGTGCTCCCAACTCTTCACTCTCACTCAATGTACCTGGCTCTGCGTTCAAGTCCTCATTAATGCGCTCGCAGAATAATACTTTGTTGGCAAGTGTATCAAAGGCAACACACGGGCGAACACCACTTCACAAGTACGTTCCACCCTCGTGGCCGGCCACTGGTGTGTTGAAGAAATTTCTATTGTAGTAGTACACGACGACCTTCAATATGGTCTGGTGGAGGTCAAATACAACAACAGAGCGCTCAGACATTCAAAGACACTCGTCCACTTCGCGATAGACAATATCAGGCCAGGATGAGGCACGATATCTTCATCTTTCTCCAGAGCGCGGGCTTCGAGATTGCACCCAGTACTCTGAACAACATCCAGGGAAAGGAATATCGTGCTATATATGAGTTTCTTGTCTTGAATCTCGATCCAGTCTATCCATTTTCGAGCGGCAGATTTGAGGATGATTTTGCGCCTGCGTTGAAAGCCCTCCGTTATCCTTATTCCCATTCGTTGGATAACAGATGGCTTGCTGCACCTGCGAGCATGCACTCGTGGCCTCCATTATTGGGCGTGTTGCACTGGCTGGTGGAAATGTGCAAGGTGAGCCCGGTGGGACCATCGGTAGTTGTGGACTCAAATCCCATTAGCTCCGAGATGAGTACTTCTCAAGTGGCCATCCTACTCTGCAAGATACTTCGCGGATTCCTGAAGAGTTTAATGACTCGATGGACCATCAAGCACTTGCATTCCAGTATTATGAACATGCATACGAAATGTGGTTGAATGAGCTGGATGAATTTGTGGAAGCCAACGAGGACCTCGATTTCCGCTATAGTAAGCTTAAGATCTTCGCTCGCCAAGATCTTGTGTCTAAACCATGACATTAGATAAGAAAAACGAGAAAGTGGAAAACGACTTACAGGAACAACGGGCAAGTCTCAAAGCAGCTAGAGCGGAGCTAAAAAAACTCAAATCCTCAGAAGTAAGTCACTTTCTCAAATGACAGAGTCTGGTATCTTGACTATCGCCATAGCCTCTGCGAGTGATACTCGAAAGGGAAAATGGCACTCTCGTCCGCGATCGTGAGAAATATCTCAGTATTTTAAAGCGATACGAGTCACGAAAAGAGAAGGTCAAGGAGGTGATTGCATACGAAAAAGCGGAAAAGGTTACGATGAGTAAGTTGATAGTTTGACGTTGAAATCACCTTTCTGATTAGGCCGATTCGGTAGAGTCGAAGCTAGAGGCACTGACAAAAACCCTTGCACATCTGACAAATGTCGTGCGGGAGCAAAATTTGACTCCAGAAGAGGTAGCCAAGATGAACAGCGACCATGAACAATTATCAAAGAATCTTGATGAGCTACGACAACGTATGGCTGATACACATCGTCACGTCATGAACCTCGAAGTCAATATATCAAATAAAACAAGCTCAGCTGAAGACGCCCTGGAAAAATATACTCATATTTTGGTTTCACTTGAACTCTATCCGACACCCCCGGCCCCTTTGGATAATGCAAATCTAGCCCTGGAACTAAATCCTGCGGCCTCAGCACCTCAAGATCTACTACAAGGAGCAGATCTCCGGAAAACTGTCAGACCAATACTCAGCTCTATTGCTGATGCTAGGCGAGCAGAGCGGGCACATTCAGAGAATGAAAAGATCAAAGTCGAGGCCGAGCTAGATAGAATTATCCAAGAATGTGAGAACTTGGAAGAGGAAATTTTGGAGCTAGAAAAAAGAGCCAATAGCGTCAGCTACCAGGCTGATGACATACGTGATGCATGCTTTTTTCTTCCCGATATTCCAGTGTTCCAGATTACTAACTTCGGTCCAGGCTGCACAGCGAGATGCGGTTGTTGCCACACAAGACATTGATAGCCTCGAACTTAATATCGCCCAAGCTAAAGCCGCAGCGATTGCAAACGGGACAGGTGTCAAATCACGACTTCAAAACCTGGAATTCAGGTGGGCTACTTGCATTTGTCCTGTTGCAGTTGCACGATCTGACATATTCACCGAACAGTTATCGTGAACAGATTGACAGAGTTTCAAGGCTGAAAGAGGAAACTATTCGCTCTATTGTCAGGAACACCCATGATATTGTTCTATTCAAGGAGGAGGTATCTCGGCATTTGCTCGAGCTTCGAGATTTTGCAGAAGCGGAGTAAACAGATCAGATATTTAATTAAGTGGTCCTATTTTATATTTTTAGACTGTTGTTGTCCAGGTCCTCTATCATTGTTTTTGTACAATCTACTGTAATGTTTTATCGTGTGTACCCACTAGGTTTCCATGTACTTGCTTTTGCTCTCTTTTGCTCCTGAGGCTTCATTAATCAACTTGTGATTGTTAAAAAGATTGTCAGAAGCTGCTCAATATCACTGGCCAGCCGGACAACGTCACGTCACGTCACGGTGATCATGATCCTATTTTCAGACCTTGACAGCTACAGCTACGTTGTACAGTCTATCCGCTTTGTTTCAATCCCGGCTCGCCATTCGTCTTTCAGAGAGGTCAATGAGATCTTATTTTGAACTTGAAGTGTCTGACTTGCCTCCGCTCCCTGGTCACAACATAATTTCTCGACACCCATTAGTGGCAAACGGCTTATCCTTATCTTCGCCAGATTCATAGCGCTATCCTTATTTTGCCATCCTCCAAGGCATGACATGATCCTATTTTTTGCCGCTTGACAGTACGAATCGTACAGATACACACGTTGTGTACGACCCACTGCCTGTGAATGTCCAGAACATAACTGTTGGCATCCGAGTTGACTGCTGTGCGCTCAACTGATTGAGCATTGTCCTTGTCGTCGGAGCGTTCTGAGGCGCATTATCCCCTGTTACTACATGAAATATTTCATTTCTTTTTCGTGCCTTCCGTTGCAAGCCTTTGTGAATCGTCGCTGACAAATCCTCGCCGAGGCCTAATTTTGTCTTATCTCCTTAATTGACAACCCTCTGAAGGAGCTTGGCGCAGCACTGTCTATCTTGCAACTCAAATGAAATTATTGTGATCAATCCCCGGCGCTCTACAGGGATCTAAATTATGATGATGCTGAGTTCTCCTTTTGGTAGCTCCCGACACATCATTTTGTTCTACGTCGGCTCGATACCTACTCAGTGATGACAATTGCGCATTTTATCGAGCACACTCACCGATCAAATGCATAGTATCTGTCGCTTGTATACCATCACCGAAGTGGATAACTTTGCCTCTCATATTTAATGCACTGCGATTTCGAGGATTGTCCCTAAGTTCGCCTGGCTCTTCTTGAGTTGCTTATTGTCCACCCCTGTCGCTGCCTGTTATCTTCTGTGCTCTTCAATTGTCATGTCCGCTGAAGTTCACCATCTTGGTCTACCCCAGACACTAGACATAGAGTCGGGACATCATGAACCTTGGTCGCTGCGGACGGTCAGCGAAAAACCTTCCCTTCCAAACACCCCCTCTTCGCAGACTTTGGCTCATAACAGCAAACCTGGCTCTGTATATCCCTCAGGAGAAAATTATGAGATTAAACTCGAGCCGGAGAGCGCGCCAAAGCCTGTACCTGTACCGAAGCCTGTAAAGAAAGAGGTCTCAAAATGGATCCTTTGGCGACTGTGGTTCAACACTTATAGGTACAAGAATGCCCTTGTATTATCAAATAATAACTGATCTTATGAGTTCTATAGGAAGTTCTTTGTTTTTACCTTGTGCTTCAATATGGTTGGACTCGGTCTTGCAGCATCTGGTCATTTTCCATATGCTGCCACCTACGCCGGCAGCATCGCCGTTGCAAACTTGAACTTCTCCATCTTAATGAGGAATGAGGTATTTGGACGCCTCTTATATCTATTCTTCAACACATTCTTTGCCAAAGTGCGTTGTCTCCGTTTTGCCCAGCTGACAAGAATTGACAAAAATACTTAACTCAACAGTGGCCACCTCTCTGGTTCCGTCTGGGAATCACATCTGCACTCCAGCATCTAGGGGGTATTCACAGCGGTTGTGCACTCTCAGGAATCGCTTGGCTTATGTTCAAGGTTGTCAATAACTTCAAGAAGATCGACATCACACACCCTGCAGTTCTGACTCTGGGCTTGGTGACACTCGTCGCAATCATCCTCAGTTCCATGGCCGCGATTCCTTGGGTCAGAAACACTCATCATAAGTAAGTTTTTATATTCATTATTAAGAACACTGATATAACATCTATCTCAAGTGTTTTTGAGCGTCATCACCGTTTTATTGGTTGGATTGCCCTTTTCTGTACTTGTACGCTACATATTCGGCGGTTCTCTTCCCATAAGCTGATGGTAGCTATACAGGGGCATTTATCATTCTCGGAGACCTTTATGTCCCTGAAACCCAGGCATGGAATCTTAGTGGAACCCATATCGCCAGACAGCAGGATTTCTGGTTTACTATGGGCATGTCAGTTTTGTAAGTTTTCATTCCTTTCGAAATGTAGATCGCTTAGACCAGTATGTGTAGTATCGCTCTGCCATGGTTCTTTATTCGCAAGGTTCCCGTGGAAATCGAGTTGGTACGTCTTATTCCCATCTCCGCAGCAGTATGGTCAATAGGCTGATTGAAACATGTCCTTGAAAGCCCTCGTCGAAAGCTGCCATCATCAAATTTAAACGCGGAATGCAGCAAGGTCTCCTGGGACGTGTCAGTCGCTCGCCCATATGGGAATACCATCTCTTTGGCATCATCAGTGAAGGAACGCAAGCAGATTTTCATTACATGGTTGCTGGTGTTCAAGGTATCTAGCCCCGTTTGATCGGCTGTTCCATGTCCCCTCAAGATTTACATTACAACAGGTGACTTTACGAAGAGTTTGGTCAAGGATCCCCCTAAAGCGCTCTGGACAAGGGAACTCAAGGTAAATCAAGTTCTGGTCACGTAAATTCGTGCTCAATTCTCTTCCTAGCTCGCTGGCGTTTCAAATTCGTCCAAATTGTACAAGCGCGGTATCCGTATCTGTACTGGGACCGGTATCGGCGCGGCCCTGTCAACTTGCATACAATCACCTGATTGGTAAGCAGGCTTATTTAGACGGACGATATCGCAACTAACATGCATTTTAGGTATTTGATCTGGATAGGTATGCGAGTCTCACGCAAAGCATCTCATGCTGAGAGGAACTCATTCTATCAGGTTCTGACCAGGAGAAAACTTTTGGTCCCACGATTTCCGGACTCATTCAGAGACACATGAACTCGGACCGCGTATGTCTTTGGGACACCAAGAAACGAGGGGGAAGGCCCGATACTATGAAGTTATTGAAGGAAATATGTGAATCTTGGAATGCCGAAGGTGGGTCTTCGGCGAGAAAAACCTCCGGATCGATCTCAGATAGTTATTTTTACAGTGGTGTTCATTACCTCAAATTATACTGGAAACTCTGAGATTATGCAGGGCTGCAAGGATGCTGGAATCCCTGCCTTTGGAACATTGTGGGATTTCGTAGGTGTTTTTTGCTATTGTAATGGCGATCTGCGATGGGGCTGAAAAATTTGTGTTGTTTCTAGTGAATATGTATTTCTGTCGCATATCTGCACCAACGCCCGCGTGATCACGAGCACATGTTCATGAGAAAAATTCTTTTTCTCTTGGAATTGTTACATCCCCATTCAAGAGAAACTGCTTAATCTCTTTCATCGTCTCCGCACAACCATAGAGCCTCGAACAACTTATAGACAACCCAGATTCTTGTATTTATCATGTCAATAGTTATATATGACCTACCTACTAGTGCCCCAATATTATTACACAAGTGATATTATATCGTTCCTCCGTCGAGGTCTGAATGCCAGCAACCGGAGTGACTTTTTGAAGATTTCTAGAAGAACGGTCTGGAGACTCTGACGGGTGAACCTATTTCGTATGTCCGGGTACATGACGACCATGTCGGCTAATGGTCTCGAAAACAAGAAAATCCATTCTTGCTTGTTGACTGCTACATAATACACGCATCCCCTATCAAGTTACCCGTCAAAGCATTTCATAATGAAAACGGTTCTACGAATAATCAATCCTAGTCCGGCAGAGAGAGAGTGTGTGTGTGTGTGTGTGCTTCTATCTGCTTCTTGATCGGTGATAAGACTGTAACCCAACCCCCCCTTGACTTCTTGTTCTTCTTCACACACGTCCGTGCGTCAATGAAAAGATGGAAGGTTTCCTCATACACTGTCGGTACAGGCCGACTCTACAATCCACTGCAGGTGCAACCAGCAAAGCAACAAATTTACCCTTTTTCGGCATCCCGAACCCATTTTTAAATTTTGATGTATCGTACGTACGTTTGCACATGTGATAATGATTGATAAACATACACACACCGGTGTGGTACTCAGTTGCGAATTCGGAAGGAATCCCTAATAACAAATAACGGAACCAGGTTCCCTTCCAACTTGGAAAACATCCCACCCCTATCTCCCTTATGGGAGGTGTTCTTTTTTCGATCTCTGCGGATGAAATTTCTTCTTTCCGTGTCAAAACCGCCTATAAACATATGTACACAAAAGGGTCCAAAACCAAGTCGCGAGGCTAAGAGTAACAAGCAGATTGTTCTTTTTTCTCCAAAAAACATCATTCGAGGTCCCGTTACACACATCAAGCAGCAGGACACAAACCCCAACAAATGAACCATCTACCATTTAACAACTAAAAGTGCCGTGAAGACGGACTACTTGTAATATATCTATAGACTACTTACGCTACGGACTTAATAACAATGACAATGATTCAAAAAAAAGGGACATTGACAGACTAGGCAGCCTTGTGTAGATGACAAGGAGGGTGGGTGAATGAAGAGGAAGTAAAGAGGACTTGGGGGGATTGAAATTATTGAAATTCACAGTGTAATGGATGACAGTCACCGTAAAGTCGGCTAGGGAGGATGAAAGCAATCGGCGAGAAGATCGGAAACGAGGAGGAAGGAAAATCAATAGACCAAAAAGGCAAGAAATAAGAGATGACGAGTTACTCAGGGGATAGACGGAGTTGGGTGGAGGATGAAGTCTCAATAAAAGGCTCTAGTAATGGAATGGGAAGTTGAAATTTCAAGTAGACAGAAGAGGAAAGAAGAAAGGATTTATATCGTACAAAAGGAAAACAGGCTCAAAAAAGGGGATAGGTAATACAGGCTCGGTGTGGAAAGGATAGGTAGGCATGGACAAAAGGATAGGCATAGGGAAGGAAATGGTTGAAAACATAGAGGCTGAGATGAAGTAAGGACCGGGACGAGAACGAGCGAAGTCGTCCAGGTGTATGGATCAGTGGTCATTAGGACACACAAGCTGCAGCTACGGTCGTGACACCAGCATCAATTCCAACACCCGGTCCAGCACCTATGCTTACAGTGATAGGACCCGCAGTCGCAAACCGTTTATGACCCCAGCGAAATATCCCTGGTTTGGCATTTCTCACCCCGAATTCCGATTCACTCTCTAGAGAGCTCGAGACAATACTCATGGTGGAATCAGGTCTACGCGGAGGTGACCAGAAAGCCGTTGAACCTGGCCTTGTTGCTGTCCCAAAACCATACACCCGTCCCAATCTACCACTAGCAACACTAGCATACGACGAGGGCGAACCTGAGGCAGATTCAGAACCAGACCCTGAGGATTCAGAATCAGATCCGGTGCTTGACCATGGTTGCTGCGGAGTTGTGGCATAACTCAAGCTATGATCAGGAGGTAAACTTGCAAGATTTCCATTTTCGTCGAAGCTTGCGCAGAACTGTTCCAGGACTTGACCACCTTTACCCATCCAAATCCATTTACGGCCAGGTTTGATCTGTGTATTTGGTTTCAGCACTGCACCTCGTTTACCCAGTTCCGTTACAATCTTGGCTACATTACGGGTATCCTGTGGGAAGCAATGATATTAATATCAGTGTTATAATTAGAGGCAGAGAAACAAGCGGCGATCAGAGTCAGAAACAGTTTGACAAGGATATAAATGACCCTCGTGTGAATTAACAATGATGGGAAAGGAAGGGAAAAAAATACAACTTCGAAGGTGCTTGACATATAAAATTGCATGGGTACACTGCGGCAGCGAATGGATGCTCAGAAAAGAGATAGTACTCACGTCGATACCACTATGTTGCCTACCCTGAAACGTCGGCAGACCGAGAGCCTTGAGTTGAGCAGGTATGTTGAGGGATCTGCGCACTGGTAGGATGGAGACCTAACCAATAAACATGGATGTCAACAAGAATAGGCAAGGGGCAAGAAGTCAGCACGGAAGTTTCCAAGAATGGCATAAAAATTTCACGTCATCAGAAACAAGTATGTCGCAATGGGTAGATGAGCCATGGTTGAAGAGGAGTAATCGGGTAAATGAGGGAATGATTGAATAATACGAAACCGACATGACATACCCTCACAGAACTGCCAGAGGCAGTGGCAGAATGGGTTGGTGGCGTGTTGAGCCATTGCATGACGGACATACGGACATCAAGGATGTCACCTGTGAGCCATTCAGGCATGGGAATCTAGGCAGTCGCGGTCGACGCATGTAGATATAACAGTGAAGATTGATGCACACCTTTGAGATGAAACACTGCTTTACGACGAAGTCGCGAACGTCGAAGGGACCGTCGCTGCACCAACAGAAGCGAACGAGGCGTTTGCCAGTGAGGTTGTCGATGAGGCCATTCTTGACCAAGAATGCACGAACGGACTTGAGAACTTGGGGAAACGGAGGTGCAGCATCGACTTGCTCCTTCAAGTGAGTCAGTTTTCCATGAAGTTTTCGAGAGGCAGTGGAGCGAGAGACAAGACAAACCTGTGTGATTCCCGTGAGCTCGGTACAAAAACTTGAAAGAATGGGTCGCCAGGAGGGTCGGACAAAGCTTCTAAATTCGTCGACGACCTGGAGGTTGCTCGCTTTCATGTGGCGATCTCGGTCCTGCCATTTCATCAGACAGATAGGAAACTCCTGTCGGGAAAGGAACGCAGTCAGACGATGATCATGTGTGCTATGTGAGGAGGAGGACGGAGCATACGATGATTTCATTCGGATAGTTGAAGTCTGTGCCCTGGAAGCAGGTGGCCTCGACATCGAGGACGAGAAAGGCAGCATAAGGCTGGTGAGGACGAAAAGCAAGCAGAGGGCGCCGTTGAGTGTCGTCGGGAACGTCGGGAACGTCGAGGAGAGGGGGTGTGTGGCGCATGGTTGTGGAGGGCAGACTAGAGCATTTGAGGGCACGTTGTACCACCGGCCAGAAATCCAAGGCTCGCCTTTTCAGCCCACTCACGTGCTCTCTTTTTTCCTCCATGGCCGACGACCTCGACGACGACTTTGCCCCAGACATCGGCGGCGACGATGCTGCCGAGTCTGTCAGCTTTCTGGAGCTGGAGCAGCCTACGCCGTCCGTAGTACCGACGAAAAAACGGAAGCACAGAGAGAAGGATAAGCAGTCCAAAGTGCATTCTCTGTTCTTTGTTTTTCTTTCTCTCGCTTAC
>Ga0157357_1000881_pt1 | contig 12686 bp, 10 predicted proteins | sample AttcapACBM1_FD_111485 | JGI IMG/M metagenome (GOLD analysis project Ga0157357, IMG submission 111485) | Fungus gardens microbial communities from leaf cutter ant in Botucatu, State of Sao Paulo, Brazil - Atta capiguara ACBM1 | ecosystem: Host-associated > Fungi > Mycelium > Unclassified ... | reverse complement strand
GTCACATGATGTGACGTCATAAGGCCTAGAATGTGGTAGAAGGATCTGGAAGATGACGTCAGGGCACATGTATACAACATGGTGGCCTTGAGGCGAACATGAGAAAGGAGCATAGACATAAGGGCAGGGTTAATTATTAGTAGCATGAACCATGAGGACTTTGTATATATAGGACTCTAATTAAGAAGAGACTCCTTGTCAAGTTTTCTTGTGAATTCCCACATCATAGCCCATTGTGAGCTTTACTTGTTAGTGAGATCATTGGACAATTCAGTCTAGTGGTTGCCACAACACTGTAAGAGTTTGTTTATCATAGTCTGAAAAGTCACAGGTTTGTTCATTAGTCTGAAGAACATCACTGTTGGCTCAAATGACCCCTCTGGTGTTGTAAATGCTACCTTCCACTCATTCTCTTCCTTTATCCATACATTATTGTAACCCCATCTCAAGTCCATTTTTGTAAATACTTTCTTAGTACTTATGTTCTCTACAATATCTGAAATTAAAGACAAAGGGTAATTATTTTTATAGTTCATTCATTTAGATATCTATAGTCCTGCACCATATGCTTCTTTCTATTCTTCTTCCCTACAAAAAACACTAGTACCGTTTGGGACAACTTCAAGAGCCTAATGTACCCTTTCCTCAATTGTTCTGAAATGAACTTGTGCATCTCTTCTCTTTTATCCCTTGATAGTGAATACACCTTCCCCTTCCTTGGCACAAACCCTTCCTTTATGTTAATAGTATGGTCCCATAGTTTTCTTATGGGCATCTGTTCACTGGTCTTTCTTCCAAAGACCTAGATCCACTTATGGAAGCATTCTGGTACCAGCTTTCTTGCCTCTGCTTCTGACTTTGCTGCTTCCTCTTCTTCATTCTAGATTTCCCATTCTTCTACTAATCTTTTACTTCTATCATCTTTTTCTTCCTAGATCTTTTTCTTTTCTCCTTCTCCCTTTTCTGTTCTTTTTCTTCTCATCTCTTTTTCTTTTCCTCTCTTTCCTCTTCCTTTTTCTGCTTCTACTATCCTGACTTTTCCTGCTTCTATCTCTACTACTTCTCACATTTCTCTGGACATCTTGTCATTTTCACTTCTCCTGTTCTCCAGTCAATTTCTGGATTGTGGCATGCAAGCCATAGCATTCCCAAAATTATGTTCCACTTCTGCCCCTCTATCACATCTATTTCCATCCTCTCCCTATATCCTTGATAATAGATATTGACCTCCATAGTATGTTCTATCAATCCTTTCTTATTGAATATCTCATCTACATTTCTCATATAAATTGGTCTTTCTATCCTTTTTAACTTAAACCTCTGCTTTTTTGCAAACTCTGAGCTTATTACCAATCCTGTAGCCCCACTATCCAACAATGCTTCCACCATCACCCCTTCTTGGTGTCAATCCTCTGCAGTCCTATTTTCACTATTACCTCTCTTAACATGTCTCCATTGTTTAGGTTGCAACAGAATGTATTTTCCATTACTCTAGGAAGTATTGCAAACTTGTTATTACTAAGACCTAATCAAGGACTATTAGATCTCCCTCCCCATTTAAATTGCTCTGTTCCTTATTATGATTGTCCTCATATTCCATCCTCATTCCCTAGCCCATAATTTGTCTCCTACAATTCTGTGCTAGATGGCCAAATCTCCCACAACTATAACAATTTCTTTTCATATCTACATCTATGGCATATGGGTTATGTTGTACAAACCCTGCCCTCTGATTAAAGCATACCATTACTGCATTTATCCTCTCCACTCCTTTCATTGGAGCAGGTCCTGCTAGCACCTGCTATTGAGGAACCTCTTGTTTTCTAGGCCAAACTTAAGGCCATGGCAATTGCTGCCTAAGTGCTTCTGCATTGTTTAATCTTAGAGTCTGTGGCCACTGTCATCCTCTCAATCTCTCTTCCTCTCTCTTACTTTCCCTCTAGTTTTTGTCCACAGCAATCATCCTATCATACCATTGTTCAATTGAGGACAGCTGCTATTCTGACTCCATAAGTCTTTGGCATATGGTTCCATTCATTCCTCACTTGAATTTCTCTACTAAGAGCTCTCCTTCATACCTACTTCCTCTTGCTGCTTTCTTGAATTCTTGAACAAATTCCTCCATTGTCCTCCCTCCTTGCTCCAACCTTTTTAGTTCTGTTACCTTGGCTGTTTCCTCATCTCCTCTCACAAACTCCTTCTTTATATCCACCAAAAATTCCCCTGCTGTTTCATATTCCAATAGTCCTCTCTCTAGATCTTCCAAAATGTTTTCTTTTCATACATCTGCCAATCCTCCTTATACATATGACAGAATCCACTGAATCTGTTCCTCCACTGCCACTCCTCTTATTTTCATCCTGATATATAACTGACATGCTGTAATAAATCCTAAGACCTTTCCCTGAGTCCTATCAAATACTTGTGGCTTAGCCACTTCTATGCTTGCTCCTCCACCTCTTGAATCTATAGTACTACAAGCTATTCCTGTTGTTGTTGAGCTAAAAGCTCATAGTTGATTTGGTCATATTGGCTCATAGTATATGATGGTAGTGGTGTTGATGGTGATAATGATGGTGTGAGAGGTGGTGGGATAGGTAGTAGTGAACAATATGGGAAGAGGGTGGATTCTATATTGGACTCACTCTCTGATTCATATTCTGAACTTGATGCTATTTCTGTAGGTGTTAGTGGACCCTCTTCTTGTTCTATCTCACACCATCTACTGACTACCTACTCTATTAACTACTGTCCTAAGAAAAAAGTAAATGATTTTAGTCTAAGAAGACTATTCTATACTAAGCAAGATCTTAAGAATATCTGTTGTTCTTCTGCATAAACAGATCACAAGGGGGTCTGTAGCATAGAGTTAATACTTGAAAAAAGTCTGTAGTATAGAGTTGATACTTGAAAAGAATATGTAGTACATCCACAAAAGATGATACATCTGAAAGGTACTAGTGGGCTTTGGTACAATTAAACAGCTAGACTTCCTCTGCCTAACTAGTATTCCTCTTATGCCTAGGGCCTGGCAACTCTTCTTGACTAAAGGGTGGTATAGCTCTTTGGTTGAGGATGATAAGAGAATAAAAGTGTAAGAGGGTCCTGTGTTAGACAATCTCAAGAAAAGGAATTAAGTTCTAATGTTATAATCTCAAGACCTTAGAGTTGGTCAAGAAAGGAATCTTGTATAGAGTTTACATAAGAGAACTTGATAGAGAGCTCCATACAGGATTGTTTACCTTATATATCTCAAACTAATGGTCTGTGTACTACTTTAGCCTACCCTAAATGACCATATGTCTGTCTTAAGACCACTATGTGTATAGCACATGATATGATATCATTCCTTCTAGAACCTTCTACTGTTTTCTATTATGGCATGTGATCATGTGACTGTGTGACCACCTGTGACTTTCCCCTGATTCCTAACTCTAGTTCTAAAATAGAAAAGAAAAGCAAAATAAGATAGAGTCCAATCTTTATGTTTCTAACAACTTAGTGTACTATTGATTATTTTGATTAGTGGTTGTTACAACAGTTCTTACTTTCTACTTATTGTTTCCTCAAGAACACTACACTTATTCCTCATAGTCATTAGGTTTATATAGTAGTAGATACAGACATATATCTTTACACTTTACCAATTGATTATCCCTTTCATCCTTTCTCAAGTCTTTGCCCAAGTTGCAACCTGAGCCAAGCTTAGGATCATAATACTACTGTTCATTACAACAAGATGATTGTATAATAATAGTAGAGGGCTGAAAGACCAATGAGAAATATACTGTAAATAGCACAGTGATGTCATAGACATAATGAATGTATACAAATAATTTCTAGAATTCAGCACAAGAAGCTGAAGTCCTAGGTACAGATAAAACTATATAAGTACTCAACAATAAATTCTAAGTCCAAATATTTATGAAGAAAATTTTTGTCTTATTTCTAAAATTAATTGTCCCTATCCATATTCGATCACTCACAATCATTCCTATAGCACCCAGTTGCCAACAGAACATATCATGACATTGATATGATCACTTCTTGACAAGGACTGAGTGAATGAGAAGTGGTAGTTGTGCAGTAGATGACAGAGTTTGAGGAATTCAAAAGAGAGTACTGGAGGCATGAAGGAACTGGTCCTCTTATAGTATAGAGCAAGTAGAAATACTTATCTGAGGATAAAATTTTAGATAAAGAAACAGAAATTGAATAGAGTAGTGCATTAATGTAATTGTTAGACTAAGGAAAATACAAAGTATCTATTAATATCTAGTATAATACTTGAGAAACAACTTGGACTCTATGAATACCAACCCTCAGTCGTATGGTGATGGAAAGTCTAGAGACAACTGGACAATAAAGGATAGATTGGAAGCTCATGTTTCTTTGAACTGAGCCTAATAAGATAGGTCTTTCCAAGATTATATGGAAAGATTATACCTCTGTGCGTAATCAACATAACCAGATAAGGGAACTGAGGAATTAAGGCACTATGAGATACCCCCCTCTGAAGAGTAGTTGACAGAGGTCGGAAATATAAATATCCACTATAAACATGTTCTTGCGAGCAGTAGAGAAAAATTACGGAAGAATGAGGATAGGGATACAATCCCTGAAAATCCTAGGCTAGGTATAAGTACACGCACATATATACGCTCAATGAATTCCAAGAGTAGTGCGCTACGTGGAACAAGTAAGCCCGACCACATCAAATTTCGAAGCTAGATTTACCCGACTTACGATCTGTATGTAAGTGTTCCTCTGTTCTGGAGGAAAACTGTTAAGTTGTTCGGGAGTCATTGATACCACATGCATAATCAATTGCTGAACGGAGGCAACTCAAGCATATCGAACAAGTAGAGACCAAAGTAAACGTACCTTTTGTTCTTCAGGGAATGTAGCTAGCATCTCAATAACGGGGGTACCCTGTGTTCGCCCTCCTACTGAAGTTGATGGAGTACCATATCCCGATGACTGCCCTGCCTGTTGTGGATAAGACGAAGAATAACTAGGCTGTGTTTGCGATTGGCCTCCATAAGAAGAATATCCTGATGTAGATCCTACAGTTTGAGAATATACTGGAGATGTAACATACATCTGTTGATTCTGATATCCATAGGTGCCAGTAGGCGGCGTAGGTGTGTTTGTTGGAGGAGTATTTGCCTGGTACTGTGATTGTAGATGAGAAGGAAGAGCTGAAATGTGACTAGTGGATGGAGCTATGATCTGTACGGGAGGTATACTTGACGTTGGTTGTCCTCCAGCGTTGGATTTATGATATTGAGAGAGAGTTTTCTGTTAAAAGGCATCAAGCATGCACAAGTAAGAGCGATAGATTAAAAGGACTACCTGAAACACGTCGACATTTATTGCGCCGACAGAGACCATGAGACTGATCAGAGCATAGGCTATAGCGGGTTGGCTATTCAGAATGTCACGAGCAGCGTTCGAAGTCGTTTTCTGACAAAGATATCTTGAAATCTGATCTACATAGAGAGAACAGATGCTTACTTTGAGCTGAACCAGTAGCTCGAGGAGTTGTTCTGTACTGCTCTGGTTAGCCATTTGTTGCCAACAGTGGTCACGTAACTGTGTGACCGTGCTGAACCAACGTATTCGGCCAAATCTGAATTACCTATTGTAGTTCCTCCTCAGCAGTAATCTGAAATTTGAGAACATTCACAAAGGTCGCTGTGGAACAGTAATGATTAAGCAACGATATATCGTGAAACCGGCTGTTGCCGAACTATGGGGACAGGTCGTGAAGAGCTTTTTCCCTCCTTCACACCCTATGATAAGTCATTGCCATCAATCGATGAATCATCGATAGTAGAAAGTCAATAGATACTAAAAATTGTATGGTAAAACCAGGTCCAAAGGCATGAGTCCATACATTTACGCGAGGGCATAAGTCCTTGTGTTGTGTCGGTAAAACTTGATCAAAATCTTGTTTGTCCATGAAGACCAATGAAACATACAAAAGGCGATATTCGAAATATCACGCTGACAAGTTCTCAGATTTTCTCTTCTCCTCTCGTTCCTTGAATTTCTTTTGTGCATCAGCCTGCTTGATAGCAGCTTTAATCTGTCTCTGACGCTTGCGTCGACCAGCACCACGTTTCGGACCATCAACCACAACAGGTTCTGTCATCCGTTTTTTGTGCTTCAGAATTTGATCTTGTTTCATCTTTTCTTTTTTCTTATCGCGCTTACGAAGAGTTAGGGAGACAGACGACTTAAGTAGATTGGCGTAAGCCGAGTAGAATTGTGTTAATTCATTGTTATCAACCTGATCAGGGTGTCAGCATTTGAGATGAGCACAATAGAGGAGAAACGTACACGAGTGGAAAAGTTGATGTTTTTACCATTTGTGGCCCGAATGAGGCACTGGTACTCATTTCTGTCGGAGCCGTCTAGCTCTTCGTTTTTCATGGTAATATCGCCACCATCATGAGTCACTAGCATTCTATTTTATCATCTGGTGAGAAAGGATAGATAAAACAACACTGAACGTCGTTTATGCGTGAGCCATATCGATCCGTGGTCTTTTGTCGACTCAAATAAGGCTGTCAACTGTGTCAAGAACTACTAGCAGCTATTAGTGTGAGATGACTGACTAGCGGGTGGAGAGGACATACAGTGGTATGGTCGACCAGCTGCATCTGAGTCGCAGAAAGGACAAAGTTGTCACGGACCAAATCAATCAATGGGCTGAGGCACGTGATAGTTATTTTTATTGCTCATTAGCACGACAATCTTATCTCCCGCTCAGATTTTTTGCTAATGCCTCACACATCTTGTCTGCCATGTCATTTCCTACTCCGACTGGGGGTGCATCGTTGCTTCTAGCCTTTCGTGCACAGAAACAGAGTGTGTTGATCGTCGGATCAGGGTTTTTAGCTGCTTCGAGAGCTTTCGCTGCTCTCGAAGCCGATTTCGAGGTTGTGGTACTAACCAAGAGTAGAGTGGATGCTGCATGTGCCGAAATCCTGTGGAGAGCAGACCGGAAGGAATGTACGCTGGTAGACTGGGACTCGGATGATGAAGATTCGGTAAAGCTCGACACATTTCTCTCATCTACTATCACGGCATTCTCCCTAGCGTGTATAACGGACACTGTTATTGGTGCTCACCGCCGCACATTTGCATCTGCAGAAAAACTCTACCACACCTTTCGACGGCACAAAATTCCGGTCAACACGTCTGACATTCCCGAACTTTGCGATTTTACATTTCCCTCTGTGCAACGTCTCGAGGACCCGGATACTGGCGAACGTTCGCCGCTACAGGTCAGCGTGACGACGAATGGCCGGGGCTGCCGGCTGGCGGGCCGAATCCGCCGGGATATCATCGCGAAATTGCCGAGAGATGCCGGCCGTGCCGCAGCTAACCTAGGCAGGCTCCGTGAGATGGCAAGGGAAAAAGAGGTCACAATTTGTGACGAAGACAGTGGTCACTCGACCCCCAATCACCCTGTTCCTGCTCGTGGACCCTCGGAAACCCCATTAGAGGCTGCCCGCAGGCGAATGAAGTGGGTGGCCCAGGTCAGCGAGTATTGGCCTATATCCAAGATTGCGCACATGTCGCAGGAGAACATGGCCGAGGTTCTTCTTGGAGAGAACCCAGAGTCAACAATCTCTGAGGCCCAAAATTCGCGTCATGCAATTGCTATTCCGAAGCGCGGCAGAATTCTTTTAGTGGGTTCTGGCCCAGGACATCCATCCCTCTTGACCATTGCAACCCGTAACGCTCTCACAAAACTTGCCGATCTTGTCCTTTCCGATAAACTTGTTCCAGACACTGTCCTCGCTCTCATCCCAACATCAGTTCAAATTCGCATCGCAAGAAAGTTTCCTGGTAATGCCGACGGTGCCCAACAAGAGATGATGGAAGCTGCCGTTGAGGCTGCTAGGAAAGGTCTTACAGTCGTCCGTGTAAGTATATATATCATCCTTAAATTTCATTCCATTTCATGTACATGCCGCCAGCTAAAGCAAGGTGATCCAGTCGTATTCGGCCGTGCAGGCGAAGAAATTCTATATTTCCGACAACATGGCTTCGATCCCCTTGTCATTCCAGGTGTCAGTTCTGCCCTCGCTGCACCCACTTTCGCCAGTATTCCTATCACTCAACGTGGCGTCGCTGAATCTTTCACCGTATGCACCGGTGTTGGCAGGAGAGGCAAAGGTGTCAAATTACCAGGATACGAAAGGAGTCGTACATTGGTAGTTCTCATGGGTGTTGCTCGACTTGCTCAAGTCATAGAGGCACTCACGATCGAAGGAGATGTCGCTACCATTTCATCGAAGAGAGAAGGGGCTGCGTATCCTGGATATACTCCTATTGCTATCATCGAGCGTGCTTCGATGTCTGACCAGCGAGTATTGACATCAACACTTGCAAATGTCGTGGATGCTTTGGACAGTTGTGGAGAACAGCGACCCCCAGGGATGGTGGTTATTGGGTGGTCTGTTCTTGCATTGTGGAGAGAGGGAGATGTCAATGTGCTTGAAGGTGACCAAGAAGAGATCGTCGCTCAGGACGTGGAAAGGGTGAATCAATGGTTGGAGGGCAAGGGATGGAGAGTTTGGGAGGGTATAGATGAAGCTTGGAATGATCTTGAGTGATCTGTAAGTATTTTATCGCTGACTTTTGATAAGAAGTGAACACGACAGTTATCATCACAGCTTCACCTCGTTTAAATATCTCCCTAATGACGTTTCACCCACTATCTGTGACTCTTCACCTCCTCGCGAACCATACTACAATCCTTACATTCGTATGTCCCATGCAAATTGATTGGATTCTTATGCGATGTGAATTGAAAAAAATCCAATCATCTCGGCACTCTCAAACAAGACAATATCTCCCTTGCTCTATTCTCGCCACAGAGTCGTACTACGAAAATCGTCCAAACACTTCGACTGGTGAACTTCTTTTGAGTTGTCAAGTCTGAAGGACGGATCTGCATTTAATAGGCCAAAGACAGATGATGGTCGAGGCCAATGTAGCCTACGAGAATAGCGAGGACAACGACCGTTCATATTGTTTGGAGAAGTAGCCTGCTATGGGAAAGGGTTGCATGTAATTCCGAGATGTTCAAACGCCCATTTCTGCTAAATTTCTCTTCATAAATATGTTTCCCCCAAATTGATACTCGCCTCAAGGCAAGAATTGGGGCGATAAGAACACTTCAGTGTCGATGTATCCCTCAACTATGAAGAATGGGGGGGAAGGGGCATGAACCGCTCTCAATACACATGGGCCGTCAGCTCCATTGGATTTAAGCAGACGTGTTACACAGATATCCAAACTTATTATTCTTCGGATCTCTCAACTTCGAATCTGCAATTCCATGTAGGTACTTGAATGGTAAGCACGCAGTTCTCCCTTTCCCAGTCAAGAATGTACAGCTAGGGCTGGTCTATTCAGTTTATGAGTAACGAACACCTGGATTATAGACATACAGTATATTAAATGAGTAGTGGGATGTTTCAACACGATTTCGTGGAGCGATCATCCTCAGAGACTCCCCAGTCCAAGAAGATTGCGAAGATGGATACGAAAATTAGCTGGCAAAGGGATGGACCTTCAAGGAAGAGACACATCGACCATCGTCGACCATCGTCAATGAACTCTGTGTTCGGCCGATGTCACGTTGAGTCCGACGATTTTATGGAGTAGAATTTACGGTGGAGAGAGGGGCGATGCATACATGTAGATCGACTGACAGCCATTATACGGGCTGATGTGGGAGGAGTGGAGAGAATTTCGTGTCGCCGTGGCACGATGTGGATTGACGGAAAACGAGATGTATTAAAAGGGCTACGTAAATTAACTGCAGTTGAGGGCCTCTTAGTGTCAAGGACAACTGGATGACCCATAAACGTGTACTCACTTATCCAACTACCTCATAAGTATCCTCTTCGTCCGCCTTCTTGTCCTTGACTGCTTGAGGGCCCAGGTTGAATCCTTGAGCCCATTGCCATATTTTCACTAGGTCGCCAGATAGGTTGGTCAGGGCTTGCAACACCGCTTCGGCAGTATCCAGAGGATCCTTTGTCGAGTCTTGTGTAAGCAGACTATGAAGCTTCTCTAGCTCATTTCTCAGAAGACCATGAAGGTCTGGAGAAATTTCCATCAAATGCTCCACAAGCTTGTTGAAAAGATCAATGTCCTCAGGCTTGTTCTCGTCATTCGGCAGGTGTTTGACGATTTCGGAGAGGTAAGAGCGCACATGTGTTGGCTGTGAGAGATCGTATAAAGAGTATTTTGCATCGATACGCTGCATTTGTACCAGAAGCGAAAGAAGATAGATTTCGTCTACAGCCTCTTGCAAAGAGTTGATCAGAGTGAGTACAGAAAGGGCCATCACAGCTGTTGTTGAGTCTCAGTCAAATGAAAGAGCCAAGGCACTCGGACAACTCACTGTAGAAAACTCCCTTCCATTTTGACCGAGGCATTCCATCGCGGCGATACCATAGACGTACTCGCCAGGTATAAGGTTCCACAAGAGGTTGGTAAAACAGACGGGGACTCGAACGATAACAGCGAGTATGAGTTGATATGACGTTGGGTCCGAGACGAGAACGAATCGCAGTCCTTAAGGCTAGCATAGCATGAAAGTGACCGTTTTGTTGACGCAACTTTGGGGTCTAACGTGATGTCTACTGACACGAAAAACGATGACATGAAATTCAATAGATATTGCAAGATATGAGTTATTCCAGGTCATTAGTATTGTCATTAGTATTAATCCTCTTCTCTTCCTTTTCCTCTTCCGCCCCTCTAGACTTGAAATCTTTCAACACTTGATCTGCATAATTCTCATGCAGGATTGCACACCCGACATATCCTCCGGCATGTCAGGCAGACTCCAATTCTCCTGATGTCTCAGGGATGTTTTCCAGAAACTGCTCCAAACTCTCCATGAATTTCTTTTCTAGTTTCTGGGTAGTGTAAATGAATGTAGCAAAGTAGGTAACCAAATCTCGACTTCTTGACAATCGCACGAATAATAATATTGGTATCCGATAGCAAACAAATGCGGCTGTTGACCAACCTCACAGGTAATACTCAGACAGAGCTCCCTTCATCCACTCACCACAAATCACATTCGTCTGAGTATACCAGTATACCATCACGATGATACTACAACCAAGTTTGCCAGGTATATGAGCCCATCAGAGGGTTATACAGTTGACGAGGAGTCAATTGGTGCTGGCGAGAGGTTGTAGTTGCCACACAAAAAGATGTCGGACCGTACGAACAAGATATTTGAGAGTACCCCCTCTACGATCGATGTGAGAGAGTCTCTGAATTAGCATGAAGATAAGATCATTTCATGACACTAATTTGCGAGAGGTTTATATGACTACAAATACCAAGCAAATACCACGCCTTCCCTGTTAGGGTACCCCGTACACCGTTGCTTAACAATCACTAACAACTCGATTTCCGGCCTCCAATGTACTTGAAATCTTGTCCTGAGCGTTTGAAATGGCCGTTGTCACGGTTTGATCAGTCCTGAACGAGCTGAGCATGACAAAACAATCTAGTTCAAAGTCACCTACGTGTTGATGTCTGAGAGGGCAGTCATGGCGTCGTTCAGCCCTTTCTGAACTTGGTCACGATCCGCCGCAGGTGCCTTCTGACCCACAACCAAGGCGACAGCAATTTTGGCAATGCCATCTTTCGCACTGTTCAGTGCGGTGCCTGCCTGCCTGGCCGCAGCCGCAGCTGACGGATCGCTGTCCCATACATTGATTTATCCTATGCTTTGCACCAAATTTTTTTCAAACGTACCCAGAGGACACACCCTCGACACTATTCACAGCTATGGAAGCCTGTGCAAGTCTACCTACTGTCTGAAACCGAGCAACATTGCATGAAATGCCTCCAATCTGGCGTTTCCCAAAGATTCCTACGTCAATATGTCTGAGATGTAACCTAATCAATTTCAAATGGAGACTCACGGCTATTACGACCATTACGGAGTTTAACGAGGGTAGCAGGACTCTTGAAAGCGCTGTGAAGCCAGTGAGGTGAGTATATATACCTGGTATTAGAATAACTCACGATTTATCCGCAGATGCGTCAGCCGTGGACGTGTCTATCGCAGGTGCATCAGTGCCAGCGGCGTTGGATGTGTCTGACGTGTTAGCTGACGAAATTCCGGTTCTAATGTCAGAAGAGTCATTAGAGGTAGTGTCTTCGCTACCAGTTGTGTCAGAGGTATCCGGTGGAGTTACATTCTTGGACTCTGCGTCAACAGCAGTAGCATCCCCCCCGCCGCCACATTGATCGAGAACATCTTGACCTGCACTGATCGTCTTTTCTAGTTGCGACATTGCATTATCGACCTCACTTGTGACAGTATTATCGGTGCTATACGATGATATCCCGACTCTCAGTGACAAGCGATACTCTGCGATGAATGGCACCCTACCTGGTAATGTTGTTTAATGCCGTCTGAGCTCTAAGCAGACCTTGGCTGACTTGATCTCTAGAAGCAGCTGGAGCAGTTTGTCCGGTCAAGAGGGCTCCAGCTATGGTCTTGATACCATCACTGGCATCCTGCAGACCTCCCTGAGCAGTTGTAGCGGCATCAGCCGTTGTAGGGTCACTATTATTGATGGGTAATGGTACAATGATCAGTCAAGAATTGTTCGAGCCTGCTG
>Ga0157357_1000879_pt1 | contig 12702 bp, 17 predicted proteins | sample AttcapACBM1_FD_111485 | JGI IMG/M metagenome (GOLD analysis project Ga0157357, IMG submission 111485) | Fungus gardens microbial communities from leaf cutter ant in Botucatu, State of Sao Paulo, Brazil - Atta capiguara ACBM1 | ecosystem: Host-associated > Fungi > Mycelium > Unclassified ... | reverse complement strand
CACCGAGTATGAGCATGAGGACTAGGATACGTCGGGAGAAAGAGGATGTACCTGGATTTCGTTGTAGCTGGCGGTGCGGAGAGAGGAAAAGCTAGAGGAGGAGGACAACACGTGTTAGGCACGAACAACTCGTGTATCTACGCACATCTTTTGTCAACTTTCCCAGAACACCGAGTCTGCGAAACGGAGTATGTGCAGCTGCACGATGTCTGCAGGCGAGGAGAAAAGTGATCTGCAGGGCATTAAGGACGTTGTGGTTGTGGTTGGGATTTCGATCGAGGTCAACGGTCTTCCCTCGACCTTGCTTGGGGTCAGGACCAATGTGATATCTATCCACCTCCACTGTCCAACGCCATTTCTGACACCAGGACTCAATCCACCTGGGTGAATCAATCTTGTGTCTTTTCCTTGTGAATCAACCGCCATAGGGTTAGGTGTTCCAACACGTCATTTTGCTCTCATTCTCACTCGGAAACTGACATGGCCGTTGAGCTCGTCATCCATGTCCCTCCATACATTTTCCAGAATTCTTCCAAGGAGGCTATGGCCAGGGTTGCGCCAGGGTTTCAGTCGATTTTCATCGTCATCTGCGGCGCCGACATCACCACAGAACAGCGCTCGCGAGGGCCAGCCACACTTCCCCTGCGTGGATGCTCATGCAGTCCGTGCATCGCGCATCCTGGAGTCCTTTTCCCAGCGAAAACCTATCCTAGATGACCAACAAACAGACACCGGTCCTGAACCACCTTACGCCAGACCAAATCCAACGACATACTACAAATATCATCACCCTCACCCTCTTCCCCTGACATACTCATCCACACCCTTACCGCCATTCGATATAGCCTATGAAACTTGGGGAACACTTTCATCTACCAAGGACAATGTAATTCTGCTACATACCGGTCTCTCGGCCTCATCGCATGCGGCTTCGACCAGCCTCAATCCTGCTCCTGGATGGTGGGAGAAGTTTATTGGTCCCGGAAAGGCCCTGGATACGAATCAATTCTTCATCATTTGCACAAATGTCCTTGGAGGATGCTATGGCTCCACAGGGCCATCCTCCATCGAAACTGACACTGACAAACCTTGGGCGACGAGATTCCCTGTTCTTTCGATATTCGACATGGTCCGCGGACAATTCTTGCTTTTAGATCATTTGGGTGTCAAGAAATTGTATGCAAGCGTAGGTTGCTCTATGGGTGCCATGCAGAGCTTGGCTGCTGGCTGGCTATTCCCTGAGCGAGTAGGCAATATCGTCAGCATCAGTGGAACTGCACGGAGCACGCCTTCCAGTATTGCAATGCGGTTTGCACAACGAAGTGGTGAGCCTTCCTTCGCCTTCTATCCGTTTAGTGTCAATCAAACAACGCTTAGTGCTTATGGCTGATCCAAATTGGAATAACGGTTTCTACTATGATGGATTACCCCCTCATACTGGTATGAAGTTAGCACGACGTAGGCCGCGTAGTCCTCCTTTTGCCTCTTTACATGTTCTAACTACCTTCCAGAGATTGCTACCATCACCTATCGTTCTGGGCCGGAATGGGATCAACGATTCGGTCGTCAAGTCCGTCAAGCCCCCGGGACTGTCACCCAAGAACTAGGACCCAATCGCACACCGGCACTATGCCCAGATTTTTTGATTGAAACCTACCTCGACCACCAAGGCGAACAGTTTTGTCTGAAATATGACGCCAACTCTCTCATCTACATTTCCAAAGCTATGGATCTCTTTGACATGACATACACCACACTCAACGCCCTTAACATCAAATCTCTCCCTCCTCCTTCCACCCTTTCTCGATTGCAATCACAAGAACAGCATAAATCATCTCATTCAAAATCTCACCCTCCACCCGTAAACCCCGCACCACATTTATCTGATCTCGCGGCAGGTATGGCTCCTCTTGCTGACATACCTACGTTGGTGCTGGGTGTGCAGAGTGATATCTTGTTTACTGTTGAGCAACAGAGGGAGGTTGCTGATGCTCTGAGGATGGCGGGTAACGGAAATGTGAGTTATTATGAGCTGGGCGGTGTTTGGGGGCATGATACCTTCTTGTGAGTGGTTTTTTCTCTGTCATTGTTATCAGTCGATACGACCTGTGCATTTCTAGGATTGATGTTCTGAACGTTGGAGGTGCGATTCGCGGGTTCTTGTCATAATAGATCAGACAGCGTTCCGAGAATAATACATTGATATGGTAGCATGACATCAATTTAGTAAGAAGTGATGTAATCGTCCAAATCCATAGCCAGCAACAACCAGGTAGCCTCCTTCTCCTTGCTACCATATCACGATCAAGAGCATAAAGTACACGAAACCAGTCACATCCAGGCGTAAAGCTTCACTCAAGAAAACTTGTTTTCCACTATGAATCGTTTCTTTGGAACTTCAGCTAGCAAGAAACCGAAGCCGACTCTTCAGGATGCCATCGCCGCAGTTTGTCATTCTTTTCTCCCATACACCCCTGAAATTTACGTCAGATACTTCTCGGGCATAATGCGTGAATAGACAGATACACGTATAGGGTCGATAGAAGTCAAGATTCGAAAACTTGACGGTGAACTTGCACGTCACAAAGAGCAGATGAGTAAACTACGAAATAGTCCTGGAAAGGTACGCCTAATGCTTAGGCCTTTCAGTAATCTATTACTAAATGCTCCTGACATCCCATCTCACCAACTACAGAATGCAATACAACAGCGAGCACTTCGTACACTTCAACAAAAGAAGATGTATGAAAACCAACTCGCCCAACTCACTCAGCAATCATTCAACATGGAGTCCACTGCGATTGCGACAGAGAATCTGAGAAACACAATGGCGACTATGGATGCTATGCAAACTGCGAATAAGGAGTTGAAGAGACACTATGGGAAGGTTAATATTGATAAAATCGAGGTGCTTTATTCTCCTTGGTTCTCCAATTTTCAAGACTGATAGAGATGACTGCTCCGGTCAAAGAACATGCAATACGATATGGAGGACCTGCTTGAACAGGCAAATGAAGTCCAGGAGATGTTGGGACGATCTTATGCTGTCCCAGATGAACTCGACGAAGCTGATCTTGAAGCTGGTGCGTTTACCATTGCCCAGGTTTTTCGATTCATAATCAAGTTTCACTGTCACAGAACTTGAGGCACTGGCGTTAGAACCAGAGGAAGAGGAAATATCGTATCTCACGGATATGAATAAAGTACCTGATTTCGTTGACGACCCCCCAGTGGAAATTCATGAAGTGAGTATTTGTTCATTCCGGTATTGATAGTATGAATCATGTCCAATAGGGTCCAAACAAGGAAGCAATCAAAACGACAAGTTAATGAACCCCCTCATGATTACACCACCTCTACATTCTTCCTGTCGATAAGATCTCGGTACCATGAGATGCCTTCAGTTTAGTCAACCGTAGCGTTTCCCTTCAGGGGAGTCCGTGAACCAGTCGTCCAAAGATCTAGTTTCTTCGGGAGGTGCCACGTTGATAATGGTAGACTTAGTTTGAGAATCTGCGAGAAATGATTGAGAACTGAGGCAGACCTCGTGAGAATGAAGTAGACTTACACGCATGGAATGCTTCTAGGCCGTTCTCACGACCTATTCCGCTCTCCTTCATTCCGCCCCTAGAACGATACTCAGACATTGAATGGTAGCAATACAGGCCGTATCTCACCAAGGGGAACTTGGATCGTTACGGTGATGCGTATTCACCCAACAAAGTCCAGCTTGGATCTCGGCAGCCACACGATGTGCTCTGGAGAGATCTGATGTCCAAATCCCAGCACCTAATCCATACTTACATGAATTTGCTAGGGCAACACCCTCAGCTTCATCCTAAGATATGTCAGTACCAAACCGCCAAATATCACGAAAAAAAGGTTTACACACTTGGAATCTACGGACGACCACTACAGGTCCAAAGATTTCTTCTTTCCAGAGCTCATCTTCTGTTTCAATGTCAACGATGACGGTAGGCGAGTAGAAGCTGCCGTTCGAGAAATCAAACCCATCCAAATCCGATGTGCCAGTCATACGGCCTCCACCCATGATGATTTTGCCAGAAGTGCGCATGACCATGTCTTCTATCCGCTTCAAACTATCTTTAGAAATCACAGACCCCATGGTTGACCTTGGATTTAAGGCTGTGTAGCGTCAGCACGTGCTGCTTCGAGGAAAGAAATCGGTGTTTCGTACGATTGCCCATCCGACGTTTAATAGATTCGGCTTTCTCGGTGAAGAGAGATATGAAGGTGTCGTAGATATCGTTTTGGACGAGGATGCGGGTACCAGAAACGCATGTTTGACCGGAAGCTATAAATGCGGCGAACGCTGCTCCGTTGACGGAGGAGATGAGATCTGCATCATTGAAAATTACAATAGGTGCCTACAACGCAGGACCGTTAGAGAAAGGACAGAAACTTGAGGGTGATTTGGGGCGCACCTTGCCACCCAGCTCGGCCGTAAACGAAACAAGATTTCCACCAATGAGACTTCCTACGTTGCGTCCTGTACGAGTGCCAGCCTAGAGAAGAACGGATCTTGGTTCTAAGGCAAGAGGCTGGAGATACAGGCTTACAGTGATATCAACTTTTCGAATAAGTGGATTCTGAACAACCTCCTTTCCTGTGGTGGGACCCAGTCCGGGGAGAATCGACAAAACACCTTCAGGCACTAGTGGGACGCCTTTCTCAGTCTGAGGCCTCGGAATAAAACGGGACTCTAACCTCCTGCTTCCGTGGCTAGCTTAGCGAACTCTAAGATGGTTACAGGTGCTAACTGCAATGGCCCTGTCAGACTCGGAGGTGATATTACTGGCATTCAAATAAACTTACTTCGGATGGTTTTACAATGATACTATTCCCAGCTGCCAACGCCGGGGCAATCTTCTTGACAGCAATAAAGAGGGGGTGGTTGAATGGCTACTGAGGGATCCGTAAGAAGTTCCAGCAGGAAATAAGAATATGATGAGACTGACAGTAATCTGGGCGACTACGCCTAGAGGTACGCGTTGGACATAATTCAATAGTTTGCCTTGGGTAGGTGCAATATAGGCATTCGTTGTCCGAAGAAGTGCAGCATGGTAATCACTGAAATCCAAATACATCGAGGACGGGGAGCATGAGAGTGTCGTACGTACAGCCATTCTGGAATTCGTCCCAACTGTGCATTCAACTCTCGTATGGTTCTCCCCGTTTGGGAGGATTCTATCATGGCAAACTCGGGTGTTCTTCGTTCTAAAGCTCGGGCAAGGCTTGAAAGTATTTCTGAGCGATGAATAACTGAAGCTTTTGACCATACTCCGGATTCGAATACAGCCTGCGCATTCTGAATAGCTATCTTGACATCTTCACTCGTAGGTGACACGACTCTAAGATGACACGGCTCTTAAGAACGAAATTCAAGAGCGAGTGAGGAAAGCACAGAAACGTACTGGCAAAGCTCTTCTCCGGTCGCAGGATTTACCACTGGAAATCTCCAGATCCCAATCAGACACTTAAAAGGTAACTAACATGCAGTTCCTCACTGCTCTCTGTCGCCTCCACTGAGATCTACATAGGGATACGGACCATACCGTTCCTGGTGGAGACATCGTTGCTATGTATGTATTAGCGTCCACTTTTTTGGAACAAATGTATTTTTTTACTTACAGTTTGTATTAAAGACCTTACTTTGAGTCTGCTACTTCTCAAGAACAAGAACATGAATGCATTCACACGGCAGGCATTCTGGTTCGAAGTTCCATATTGGGATGAGTTACCGGTGATTGGTGTCACATTCCCCTCCTTGAAAAGATTAATATCTCTCTCCATGTTCTACTATCTCTCACTATTGCTGTCTCTCTCTTTGATAGCTGCAATCCCCATGAAGAAGACAATATATCTCAGAGGCTCCGGTAATGTGGAGAATTGATGGACGAAGAACAGAACAAGAAATATTTAATGCTGTGATGAAGCTGCATGAGCATGATCAAGTGAATGGTGGTGATAATGCTAGTGAAAGAATTCAACATAAGCAACTTCTTGATGTATTTAACAATCCATTTGCTTGCAAAATTATTCTACTTGAATTTTGAGCTCTCTCTGTATCTATCTGGTGGCCCATAGTCATAGCCTAGGCTTTCTTTCAACTGCTATGAGTCGATTGTTACAATCGCTCGTTGCGCCTTGGCTCCACTTAATGCTGACCACAACAATATGTGTTCAACACATGTGTTGATGTGTGACACAGAATGATGCCTACCGTGTATGTAACATGTGACAATTTCTAAAGTTATAGTTACGTAGAAGAACAATAAATGTAGTAAATGCGTTAGAAGAACAATAAATGTAATGCGTTCTCTTGTGTTGAATTACATATTTGTATTCTTAGATCTTCTGCCATTTAGATATACAACTAATCTCACCAAAGATGGCGCGAGTTATTTCTGTACTGAGAAAGAGAGAATATCAATACAAGAACAAAAAGGGAGTTTCTCCGGTCATTTGAATTTCGGGTCCAGTTCAAAACAATGAACAATAACGCGTATTCCACGTGATGGTGTGTTTCGTGATTGTTTGTGTATTTATACTTCGTTCTCCATTACTTTTTTCATCACAACTTCTTCCCCGTACCAGTGCATACAATGCCTCCCAGACGGTCATCCCGCGCTACTTCAACTAAACCTGTCTCTAAATCTGCCCCAAAAGCCGCAGAAAAGCCTGGACAGAACAATACCCGCAAACGTCCGGCTCCTAACACTACAAAACCTCAACCACCCGCGAAGAGGACTCGGGTTAAGCTCGAGGAAGCCGACGGGGTCAGCAAAGTACCTCAGAAGCCTTACTTTAACTCTCTACCGGTTCCTCCCCACCCCACAAGACCCAGTCCTGCTATGTTCTCGTGGGGTGCTGGCAACTTTGGTCAATTTGGAATGGGACCTGACGTGCTTGGTGAGCTAACCAAGCCTAGGCGAAATCCATGGGTGGAGGAACAGACTGAAAAGGGTACTTTTGGTGGAGAAGGCGCTGGTATTGAGTCAATCGCTGCTGGTGGTCTTCATACTCTTTTCGTAGATGAAAAGGGAACCGTGCGTTAGTGCCCCTCCATCATTGTGTCATTACTGACTGTGCATTAGATATGGTCCTGTGGGGTTAATGACAATGCCGCCCTCGGTCGCATCACCACTAATGTTCCTGACCCCAATAACGAAGGCTCGTTCCTCGATATCGATGAGTTAATCAGCTGGCCAAGACCCGTCGAAGCATTGCTTGAAGAAAATTTTCGTACTGTGCGTATAGCTGCTGGTGATAGCATCGGTGCTGCGATCAGTGATAAGGGTGAATTCCGCGCGTGGGGAACTTTCCGGGTGGGTCCCTTGTTTTTTTCCCTAAATGTAACATTATTGACAGTGACTCAGGGGGTGGATGGTGCCCTCGGGTTTTCCGATGGCAGGGACAAGCAAGATTTGCCTACTTCTATACTCACACTCAAGTGCAAACCTGGTGACTACGAGAAAGTCACCTCGGTAGCCGCTGGTGCTAACCATCTTGTCGCATGCACTACCCATGGGAATATCTATACTTTCGGTGCTGGGGAACAAGGACAGCTTGGTCGGAAAGTATTGGAGCGTCGGAAGATTCATGGTACTCGTCCTGAGAAGATTAGTCTTGCCACTCGTTCACGAAAAGGTGTTGACGTTGCTGCTGGTTCCTTCCATTCCTTCGCTATTGATAACCATGGTGACGTTTGGGCTTGGGGCCTGAACAATTGGGGCCAAACTGGTACTGGCTGGTCATCGCCACATAATACAGTCATATTCCGTCCCCAGAAGGTCGAAGCCTTAAGTGCCGAGAGCCTCGGGCACGACAGAGTGGTTCAGGTTGTCGGAGGCGAACATCACTCCCTTTTCTTGACGAAAGAAGGAAAAGTCTATGCATGTGGACGCATGGACGGAGGCCAACTCGGTCTAGAAGACGACAACCCCGCCATCGTTGAGTGGAAGCTGGAGTATGAAAGAAACTTTGAGGAGGCACCACCATCGTTTCTTCCTGAACCAACCCTCGTCACTTTCCCCGATATGGACGATCCTATTACCCAAATTTCCTGTGGTATTCGCAATAGTGCGGCGGTGACCAGAAGTGGTGCCCTCTACTGTTGGGGGCAAGGTATGCAAGGTGAGCTTGGTTGTGGAGACGAAGAAGAAGTCCGAACGCCGCAAGTTGTTGTGCGTAAAGAAGGTGGCTCTTGGTTCGCCCGTGCTGTCTCCTGTGGAGGTCAGCATACTATTGCTCTTCTGAGCAAGAAGACTTGAACATTCTGCTCTGTTACTTTATGTTCCGACTGGCTCAATCAAGACTATTCTTTCATCCACGCCACGTTGTTCATCCCATTATACACACTGTAGTCACTAATTTCAACTTTATCTGACCTTTTTGCTTGTGGTTCGGAACGTATCGTTATTTACGCAGTTCATGAAACTGCTAAATTTATCCTAGGGTAGTTGTATTGTGTTGTGCCATAAGACGGACGCCACTTGCACGCCACGTATCTTTCACAAGCTTAGCTCTGAAGGCTCAATCATATCCAACAACGTACGCGGAGGTGAAATTTTTATTGTTTCCCAGCCCTGAGTTAATTGAATTGCAGTTTCCCGTGACTATACTTCAGCAGTACCACACCAAAAGCAAATTCTGGCGCTATTTTGTGCATTCTGCGATACTGAATGAGAAAAAGTTCCTGTCCAGGAGTTATACTTACCGTGCCTGTTTCAGGCCAGTCCTCCCCGTTTTTGGTGGGCTAGAAGGATTTTCCCTGTACCAATAGCACTACTTACCCGAATCCGGAGGTATTTATTCATCTTTCCTCTTACTCGGCTCATTAACTACTGTCCCTTTTACCCCTCATCATGTCTCTGTATAATGAAGTGAGGTGGGATTGTCCTATGTGCGCGTGATTTACTGATCACATTCGTAGGACCCGAAGTACACCTTCATAAATGCTGATATCTTCATTTCTGACGAAGCAAAAGCTATAGTCGATCATCTCCTCGACATGGCGAAGAATCGGAATCCGGACGCGTTCGACATGTATATATATAATGGTATGTCTGCAAAACAAAATCGACACAAAATCGACGCCACTGTGCCACTCCATAAGAGATGACATTTCCTTATCATTCTGAAAACATCCATAGACTACTACCCCCAGGCCCTTCATGACCTTGTTAGAATGGTCCTGGTAACCATCTATTCAAAGGTCACCAAGAAAGATTGGAAAAGGGCTTTCTACATAATCGAGGGCTTGACCTTTTTCTTTGAGCTCGAATCTGTTTGGGCGAGTGAGTGATGTTGATACGCTTCCTTTGAACATCTTCCGATGCCTCCTGACTATCCACTAGCTTGTTGCGATGAGGAACTCACGAATACTACAAATGATCTTTATGGGGCTCTTTTACTTGAGATTCTGAAAGGTCTCGAAAGTTCGAACGTCCTTTCCCCCGATCTTTTCCCCAACCTAGAGAATGTGCTTCGCTCAGCTTATACTTTTGGCGAGAACATGGAAAACTTCTATCACAAGTCCAATTACTCGGCTATTTGCAAGGCCAAGGCCCACGCTTTATTCAAAGACACGACAACGACCAATCAAACACTGTATGAGGCGTATCTTCGTGGATATGCGGAGAGCATCGAAGATGCCGAAGAGAAGAAGGAGTTTCTGGTCAGTGTGGAAAAATATGTGAAGAAGACCAAGACGGCAGGGGATGTATGGTATATGAAGGGGAGGATCGGGGAACACGAGATTAAGACAACTGGTCTGGGAAGGGCATGGAACAAATGCAAGCACAGCGCACCCATTGCACCGTTACAAGGTCCGAAGGAGTGGGATCTGACCAAGTGGACTAAGGAAGATAAAAAACATTTCTCATTCCACAGCAGAGATGATGACATTTGATGTAGTGTTGTAATTCTTGTCCTCATCGCGGATACCTATACAAACTTTGAGACTGCGCATTAGATTTATCAACCTGAATCTAAGAGCTAGTCAGATAAAAGTATCAGCAAGGCGACCAATGATATATTCGCCAGTATTGACTGGAGGATATTTGGGTTTGTCTCCACAGTTGGGCAGACATGCAATCTTTGCACTGAAATTTGGATTGCAGAAAAACGCGATGGACTGGCGTACAGGCGTCAACGTTTCTTCAGCGTTGATCTGTTTCGCAGAAGGTAGCGAAACACGATGGAGGGTCGAACGAAGTACGTCGTTACTCCAACGCGCCAGAAGGTCTCCCACATTAACAACGATCGTACCTTCCTAGAGCAGCTTATGGATCACAGGCAGCATAGACAAAGGGAGGAAATCTCACGATAGGTTTCGCCGGAATAAATGTCCCTGTATGAGGGTTTTTTACTTCCAGTCCTCCTACCTGCAAAACGAGGCCGATAAAATGAATGTTACAGCCGCTAAGCGTTCATAACATACGGAGTCTTGGAACAACAATGTCAACATCCCGTAATCTATTAAACACTCGTGTCATTGAACCGAGAATGCAAAGAAGTTTCAGCGTGTACTCACCGCTATGAGCTCCAGCGCGAGCCTGTCCTTCGCCCTCCAAGATGGTTCTCTTCACAGGTGGATAGGACAGTAGTCGTAAATTATGACATTGGTCGTTGATCTTATCATCGAAGAAGTGTTCCCCAAGGCCGAGCCCAAGTGCGATCGAGCGCATTACATCGACGTGAAGATTGTGACATGTCTGTGGCACATAGTCAAGTCGCGGTAATTATGCTTACATTGTTTCCTGGCGCGAAGTCAAGGCATACCTGGAAGAAATTCAACATCGTCTGCTTGAAACTTGGAACATCGGCCTCGCGAGGCCACATGTTCTTCCGTTCACTGTCCCAGTCTCTGCCTATCTCCATAGACTCCTTGAAGTCGGGAGCTCTGGCTCGGAGAGCCATAATTTCATCGGGAACTCTGGACTGCGTCACTCGCTCCCTGCCAACCTTTACATAACCACGATTTGAACGTGGGTCTTCCCAAGCAAGTGTCGACTAAAGGTAGAAGAAAACCGGTCTACTTGTGACAATTATACGTTCGGCAATATGAAACGTACCTTGACTTCACTTGGGAGTTTGAAGAATTCAGCACTCTGGAAATATGTTCATCAACAAAGGCGCTCAGCGTATGGGTACAGATAGATGAACTGACTTTCTGAAAAGTAATGCGGATCATATCTACGCGATTCTGAGTCGTACAAACAATGTCGGAAGGTTGTTGACGACGTAATGACATACCGGAAGATATCCCATGATTTTCAAGGTAAATAAAACCGCTTCCCTTGAGTGCAGTGACTACTTCCTCGGCCGTTTGCTGCCTCCCTCCCAGGCTTTTATCATTCTTAAATTTGGAGAAGTCAATGACTGGGATTTTGAAGGTATTCGCATTGGCTGCAACAGTAACCAGATGCCTTTTAGCGATGACACTAGTCATGCCCCTAATAGTGAGCATGAATATAAGCTGGCACGAGAATTAAAGAAGATTCAACTGTTTGAACTCACCGCTCATCAACATACATATACTGACAGCTGATCTGGGAGTCAAAACAAGAATATAGGCACCACACATATACCTCGTGCGCTTCAAATCAGCGTATTTAATGGCCTGAAATGCTCGCTGTGGGAGCACTAGTACCAATAACTTTCTTGATTTTTTTTCTCACTCACGTCTTTAGGATGTCGAAGATGAACAGGCAAGAGTCTCCTTTCGAAAATTACATCATAAAATAACATTCTAAGTAGTTCTGCTCCTTCATATTCGTTCCATGGGTCGAACTCAAGCCACTCCAAAGATAGCGGGTACGTGGAGAGATGGTGCCACCCGTCTGTCTTGTGTTCACGTACTTTCTAGGCAGGGTGCTCGCACCTACCACGTCTCGAACTATGCCACAAGGTCTGACCACGCTCACATAGATCCGTCTTACATTTCAAAAACTGACAGGCCGACCAGCTACGCCAATGAAAAGTCCCACCTCATTTCTGTGACATTTGACGAAGATAAAGGTGCTAAGAAAACAATCGTCGCCCTTGTTTTTATGTTTCTCTTGTTCCTGGGTTATTCTTCGAGTGCTGTTATAACACTCATCCGTATGATTGAAGAGATTCGACTATTGCCTACAGGATCCATAGGAAACCCTAGTGCTCAAAGTTCCCACCTGAGTAGTGTCTATGATGCACAACTAGGAAGTGCAGGGACAGCAATTTTTAATAACATCCCTACAACCCCGGGTTTATATTGGGATGACTTGAAGGGTGACGCACATTGTCTTGCGTATGGCATACGAAGATATACTGCGCACCTGCGAAATGTGCCGTTCTTGGCCAATCGCACCCGAGCATGTAAGGAAACTGCGATTCAAATAAACGGTCTCGACCTTCGCTCTCCTGACAAGTGCGAGATTAAGGTCTGTTATCCCATTGCCAGAGTAACGGCATTTGCAACTTACGTCTGTCCAGTGGCTATTTGGGGCCGTTAAGGGGCACTGGAATATCAGTTCCCAAGAGAATGACTGCACTCCTGTGTGGGGTAAGTTTACCGACAAGGTACACCTTTGACTAGCATTGGATGCACTGAGCTGACGCAAGACTTTGTTGACCAGGGTTGTGTCAAAAAGGCTCCACGAAAACGAGTACGTCGAAGCACAAGTTCCATCTGCTTTG
>Ga0157357_1000877_pt1 | contig 12711 bp, 14 predicted proteins | sample AttcapACBM1_FD_111485 | JGI IMG/M metagenome (GOLD analysis project Ga0157357, IMG submission 111485) | Fungus gardens microbial communities from leaf cutter ant in Botucatu, State of Sao Paulo, Brazil - Atta capiguara ACBM1 | ecosystem: Host-associated > Fungi > Mycelium > Unclassified ... | reverse complement strand
AGTAACAAAGAAAAACATAAGAGCTTAAAACATACCATAACAACTTAAGGCTAGATTTAAGAAGTAGTTCAAGAAGTTAATATATTACAATCACAAAACCTTAGAGTTAGTCAAATAAAAGAACCTTGTATTAGGTTAACATAAGAGAACTCAATAGAAAATCCTGTACAAGATTGTCTACCTTATATACTAATACCTAATAGTCTGTACAAGCTATTTCTAGCCTATCCTAAATGACCATGTGTACACCTTAAGGTCAACATGTGTATTATACATTATATGACATCATCTCTTCTAGAATATTCTACATCCTTCCATGTGTCATGTGACTTGTGACTGTGTCACCTGATGTGACCTGCTGTGTGACAGCATGATCTTGCCACTCTAACCCTAGTTCTAAAAATAGAATAAAATAAAATAAAAATGAGAAAAGAAAATAAGAAAAGTTAAGTCTACTTTTTGTGTTCTTGACATAATATTGTAAAGTATTTCACTTACTAAGCATTCATACTATGATCAATAGTATAACTAATATAGTAATCAATGTAAAATTTTCACTTTGAATTTAACACACTACTACTACTTGTTTTATCTTACTTATATGACTAAGCTCTCTACTATAAAACTCACTATTGGTAAGTAGTTGTTAGTTGTTCATATTACATTATACTGCTGTATATTCTTTTCTTCCAATAGGTTATAGGTATTACAATTCTAAACTTGGCTCAAGTTACAACTTAGACAAAGACTTGAAAAAGAATGAAGATAATGATCAATTAGTAAAGCATAAGGATATAGGCTTGCATTTATAGTTATATATACTTAAAAACCATAAGTAAATAGTATAACATTCTTGAGAAAACAATCAAGAGAAAATGAGAAAAACAAAACATAAAAAAGCTTCCACTACTACATAAGATGTTAACTGATGCTATATGAGGATAATGCAAGTTGCTAATGAAACAAACCCTAACACATGTCCAATACAAGGCAAACATCTGTAGAATATAAGATAGAGATCATAACAATCATAACAATAGGCCTTAGTTGTCTTGATCTCTAGTTAGTGCTTTTTTAGACTGCATTCTATTGATAAGTAGAGCTTGACCAACTTGACTAGTAAGCTAACATCTTGTCACTCTTAGGCCTGTTGTAAATTGAGCTAATCTCTGAATTACTATATACTCATAAGATTCTCTTACATCTTACATGTACTAATAGCTCATCACTAGTTAGACTGTATATTTGTGCTCTAATTCATACTGATTATCTTTATTGATAGTAATAGCCAACTTCATTGCTACTCTCCTCAAACTCTCTGGCTTTACTGACTATTCCTTTTATGAAATCCATGTTAAATCAGCTATTACTCTTATTATTTATTCTAGCACTGTCTTCACTGCTAAAGACATGCTAAATGTTTTTGTACTTACTCAGGCTACTGATGTGGATGAGGTAGCCAGAAAAAGCTTCTTGGGCTCCTAAGCTCTGGCTATTCTTAATTCTACTTTGCTAGATAATCCATTGATGTATGACCAGTCCAACACTGAGGCTCTTTGGACTTAATTGTGGATTCTTATAGGAATGTATAGTCCAGCATTAGTTTTCACCAACTATCAGATGACAATTACTTTCCAAATCTCTAGCAATCAGAACCTTGCTTCCCAGATTTCTGAGCTTGGTTTCCTCTATATAAGACTCCATAGAAACAACTGTGATATTCTCTCTGCCTTGAAAGCAATAATTCTCTTGTCTGCAATCTCTCATTCATGGAATTTCATTTCTACCTCTCTTTTTTCTTTTTATATGTCCATTTCCAATCTTACTTGGAATATTGTATGTTCTGCTATTTAGGCAAAATTTTCTAGATGAACCAGTACTGCTAATACTACCCACTACTCTAATATTCTATATGAAAACAAAATACCTTAGTGAAAAAAAAAACTATGAGTAGTAGTAAGTAATAGTAACAACAGCATCTGGAAGAGTAGTAGCAGTCACTGAATAAGGATTTTTTTGAGCAGTAAAAAGAAGAATAACTAAGGTAAAAATAATGATCAAGCAGACAAAACAAGAGACTAGAATAATAATAGCAGTAACATCTATTAAATGGACAATGCTATTGTTTTTGTAAGCATGACTGCCATTCCTCTACCAATTCATCTTCTCTCTTTCAAGCCTTTAGTCATAGTTTCTCAACTTGCTGATTACCTTCTTATAGTTGCTCCTCAGAAAAGTCCCATTCAATCAAAGACCCTAGATACAGGCAAAAGTGTGAATGTTAAAATTCTACAAGAAGTACTTGGAAAAGTTCTCTAATAAGACTTTAACCTCCAAAATTGTAGAACTACCTACTAAGGATTACTCTCCTATAAAGGTTAATCTATCTATAGCAGCCACTCCTAGAAAGTAGGCAGATAATGATTATGTAGTTTCTTGAGAGAGAAATAACAAATATGAATCAGATAGTTAGACTCTTAGCAGCCCATTATATATGTCTCTTTTCTTACAGATTGACAATTTATTAAATTTCTTGACTCAGTTTACCCAATTTATATGAAATATTATCTATTCAAGAAGAATTAACTATGTATATATAGCTCTAAATCTGAATAAATTTGTTCTATCTAACTTAATTATTGCTGTGAATCTCTCTGAATGGGAAAAGATACTGTGTTTCTTGTGTAAGAGTAAAAAAGTACTCTATGGTAGCTTTTATAAAGATAAATAGTTCTTAGATTCTAGGTCTCTGTTAAACATAGTTCACATCTTGTTATCTGAGACCTATTAGTAAGTCATTGGAAGTCAGATAAACAAGTATACATTATCAAGATATGTGAAACATAGATACCAAAACAATCTTTGACTTCAGCTTATGTTTATGCCTCTACTAGTTACACTAGTTACATATTTTGGAAGAACTAGTTAGAAGAATTTGTGTAGGATAATTCCACTAGAAGATAGTGAGGTATATTATTACCAATACCAAAAGATAGTGTTAGTTTTGGTTGATTTTCAAGATGAGAGTTTATAGTATAACTACTAGCTTATATTCTAAGATAGTTATTATAACTTAAAATCTCATGTAAGGGCAAAAAATAACTTTTGTATTGAGTAATATTACAACTACCCTACCCTAAAGTATATATACTTACTACAAGGCTAATATATTATTACTATATTATATGACATCATTTGTTCCAGAACTTTCTACAATCTTCTTTGTATACATGATCATGTGACTATGACTGTCACATCACACTAAAACCTAACCCTCAATCACAAATAAAATGAAATAGAAAAGAAATTAAAAACAAAAAGGAAACAGGAAAATAAAATAGAGTCTACTATTTGTAACTCTGATATTACCTCCCCCTCAAGGTTTCTCCTCTAGAGAAACTGACTTTCATTTTTGCTAGTTTCTCTCCCACTTTCTTTCTCAATTTTTCTATTATTCTATCTGAACAAAATCTTCACAGTATACTTTTCCAGTAACTTACTCCTCCTAAACTTCTCTATATTCAGATTCAATTTCACTTTCTACACTTTATCTAGTCTCTCCTGTTATCTAACTTTTACTTCCATTCTTCCCTCAAATTCATCTATTAACTCCTTCATATTTTTCAAATCTTTTTCTTTCTCCTATGTATTATTTTCTACTGTAAACCTCTTCCAGCATATCAAATACTTCATTACTCTTCTTACTTTTCTCTTATTCAAAATTTTCTCCACTTCTCATTCTTTTACTCCATCAACTTTAACTAGTTTTGGTTTCTCCACCCTTTGTCTCTTCACTAGTTCTCTATATCTCACAATTTTACTAACATTTACTACTAGATGAATCCTCATAGAGATCAGTAGTTTTAACTTTACTGTATTTTTTGATACTACTTTCTCTATTACATAAAGTTCCATATATTGTTTTGTTAACTTTTTTTTACTGATCTTTCTTTGAACACTAAATTTTATACTCAGTATTACTTTATCTTCTCTTTTCTATTCTTCTACTTCTCTTATTTTCCTATCTGCTTGTTTTTTCATTTCTTCCTGTGTTTTTCTTAATACCATTCTTATTTCCTTCTAAACTTTTCTCATTTTCTCTGCAAACTTTCTCTACTTTTCCCTTCCTCCTAATGTTTGCTCCTATTCTCAACTCTCTTTCATAATTTGCTATAAATTGCAATACTTATATTGCTAAATAAAATTTGTTGTTCACTGCAAACTCTGCTGTTGCTAAGCACTCTGGCCAATCTCTCTGTTTGTACTCCACAAAGAATCTCAAATAATATTCCAACTCTTAGTTTATTTGTTCTGTTTGCTCATTCATTTGTGGGTAGAATGCTGTTAATAATCTTGTCTCTATCCCTAATATTCTATTCAGTTCCTTTGTCAACTTCACCATAAACTGAGGTCTTCTATCACTAATTATACTCTCTGACAGTCCATATAACTTCTATACATTATCTCTAAACAACCTTACTAATCTCTTTGCTGACATTCCTTCTGTAGTTGCCACAAAATGTGATATTTTTGACAACCAATCACATACTACCAAAATTGTATTCTTTCCTGCTACTAGTAGTAGTTTAGTAATAAAATCCACTATCAAGTGTGTCCATGTTTTCTCTAGTACTTTATATATCATTAACTTCTCTACTGGTGTCTCTGTTCTATTCTTCATCCTCTGATATAAATCACACCCATCTACATATTTTCCAACATCCTTCATTACCTCTGGCTACCAGTAATTTCTTATTACCAAATCTGTAGTCTTCCATCTTCCTCCATATCCTGCTATCAATATATTATGATATAACTGGATAATCTCTATCCTCAACTCTTCATCCTTTGGTATATATACCTTCCCTTTCTTCAATCTCCCATTCATTACCCCTTAAATTTATTACTTCTACCCTCTTTATTTTTTCTACTACTTTCACTACTTTCTTATCTTTCTCTCTTGCTCTTTTTATTTTCTCTGTCAATTCTGCTTCTGATCCCTCTACTACTACTTCTATTATTTCCCATATCCACTCTTCCTTTATCAACTTCTGATTTTCATTGTCATTTTCTACCCCCACTTTCTAATCTGGCCTCCTACTCAACCTATCTGCTTTTCTTATTCTTACTTCCAACACATGCTTTAAAGTGAAATCAAATCTAAACAAGTATAAGGCCCATCTGGCCTGTCTCTGATTTAACTTCTGTACTTTCATGAAATACTCCAAATTTTTATAGTCCATTTAGACCTCAAACTTGGATTTAGCACCTTTTAACAAATACCTTCAATTCTCTAATCCCTTAATCACTGCCAACATTTCCTTATTATGTATCATAATTTCTCTCTATCTCATTGAGAAATTTTGAGAGATATATGTTATGGTGTGCTTGGACACTAACATTTTTTCTTTTTCTTTTATCTATTTTTCTTGATTTAATATTTCTTTTCTTTTGATTTCATTTTTTCTTTTATTTTGATAATGAAGAGGCATGTGACTGCAGTCACATGATATGTCACATGATATGATGTCATAGGCCTAGACATTGGGAGAAGAGACTAGAAGGATCACATCAGGGTACATGTATATAGCATAGTGTTCTTATAGAAGATATAAGAGTGAGGTATAGTAAAAGTATGGACAATGCATGGACATTAGGGTAGGGTTATTTATTGCTAGCACAGACCATGAGAATTTTGTATAAATAGTATAGGAATGCAGCAGAGACTCCTTGTTGAGTTCTCTTATGATCCCCACACAGATATCCTACTAAAAGATTTATTGTTTGTATTACTATTGATCTTTGTGACTAGTGGCTACCACAATAATATGCTACTAGTCTCCATTGTTCATTATCACACTCCATTGATAACACTCCACCTGTTACATAATCTGACACATCCACTTTCATTCTCATTTTCCTATCCAAATCCAATGCTACTAATATTGGTTCTGTTATAAACCTTTTCTTCAATACTTTAAATAATTTGTTTTACCTAATTCCCCACTCCCATTTCTGCTCCTTCTTTGTCAACTCATGTAGTGGCCTCACTATCTTTGCAAATCCTTTCACAAACCTTTTATAATAATTTGCCAGCCTCAAGAACTTTTGTATATTCTTAACTAATTTAGAGACTAGCCAATCTAACACTGCTTCTACTTTCTCTTTCTCTATTCTTATTTCCTCTGGTCCAATCACAACTCCTAAGAAATCCACCTCCCTTACTTTCCACCTACACTTCTCCAGTTTTATATACAAATCATTCTCTTTTATCCTCCTTAATATTTCTTCTACTAATTCATCATGTTTTTTCTCACTTTCTGTCCTCATCATTACATCATCTATAAATACTACTGCCCTCCCTGTGTTGATCAAGTCTCTTAGCAACTTGTTTATTATGACCTAGAACATGGCTGGTAAATTTGTTAATTTAAAACATGACTGTTGGCTCAAATAACTCTTCTGGTATTGTAAAGACCACTTTCCACTCATCTTTCTCCTTTATTCTTATATTGTTATAACCCCATCTTAAATCTATTTTTGTAAACACCTTCTTGGTCCCAATATTCTCAATAATATCTGAAATAAGTGGTAATAGATAATTGTTCTTTACTATTCACTTATTAAGATACCAATAGTCTTGTACTGTCCTCTTCTTCCTATTTTTTTTCTATAAAGAACACCAGTGCAGTTTGTGATGACTTTTATAGTCAAATATATCTCTTTCTCATTTGTTTCTGAATAAAATTTCTCACTTCCTCCCTTTTCTCTCTAGATAAGGGATAAACTTTCTCTTTCTTTGGTACAAATCTTTCCTTTAAATCTATTGCATGGTCTCACATCTTTCTTATTAGTATTCTCTCACTAGCTTTTTTTCTAAACACCTTAATCTACTTGTGGAATTTTTCCAGTACTAACTTCTTCACTTCTTTTTCTGATCTTGCTATCTCTTCTTCCTCATCTCAAATTTTCCATTCCTCCACTACTTTCTTCACATCTATTGTCTTGTTTCCTTTTAATTTTTTCTTCTTCTTTTCTTCCTTTCCTTTTTCTTTTTCTTCTCTCTTCTCTCCTTCCTATTTTTTCTTTTCTTCCTTTTTTTGCTTTTGCCACCCTAATTTTCCCTGCTTTGGTCTCTACTACTTCCCACATTCTTCTAGATACCCTATCATTTTCACTTCTCTTGTTTCCCAATTGATCTCAGAATTGTGACAGGCTAGCCATAGCATTTCCAAGATTACACTTCACTTCTGTCCTCCAATCACATCTATCTTTGTCTTCTTTTTATGTTCTTGATAATAAATATTTATCTCCACAGTATTTTCTATTGGACTCTCTTTATTGAATGTTCCATCTACATTCTTCATATAAATAGGTCTTTTGATTTTCTTTAATTTAAATATCTACTTCTTAGCAAACTCTGAGCTCATCACTAACCTCATTACTCCACTATCCAACAACACCTCTACTATGATCCTTTTCTGCATATTAATCCTCTCCAGCCTGATCTTTACTGTAACTTCCCTCAGCATTTCTCTTTTTTTTTTTTTTACATCTACTAATTTCTTTCTTTCTTTCTCTTCTTTTTTGGTTTTTTTCTTCTCTCAAAATAGTCTTTTTATCTTTCTCAGATTTCTTTCTATCTGGAATACTAGCTTGCATTACTCTACTCTATTAGCCAGTACATGAAATTTATTACAAGAGCTTAGTCAAGAACTACTAGACTCTCCTCCTCTTTTAAATTGTCCCTCATATTCATATTGTCCTCATATTCAATTCTCCTCTCTTGGCCCACTATTCTCCAATTCCTACAATTCTGCACAAGATGGCCAAATCCCCCACAGCTATAATAATTCCTCTTTTTATCCACATCTATCACATAGAAGTCCCTTCTCATTCCTTCTCTTCTTCCACCTTGCCCTTACAGAGGATTCCTGACTACTACTGCATTTGTTCTTTCTACCTCTTCCATTGGAGTAGGCCTTGCTAGCACCTACTGTATTTCCTGCCTCCTGAGCCACACTTGAGATAGAGATATTCATGGCCTGAATCCTTCCTAGTTATTCCCCATATCTATTTGTTTCTGCTCCTAGTTTCTGCTTTTTCCCTTTTATCTTTATTTTTCCCTCCTACTCTTCCTGTAGTGTCTATCCAAATTAGTGGTACAAATATACCACTGTTCAATGCTAGTTAGAGGCCTTTCTGCCTCTTATCACCTTATTCATCCCTCTTTTGAATTCTTCTACTAACACACTCTCTTTATATCCACTTTCCCTTACTGCTCTTTTAAATACTTGCACAAACTCTTCTATTATCTTTCCTTCCTGCTCAGCCTTTTTGAGTTCAAATACTTTGACTGACTCCTTATCTTCTCCTTTAAACTTCTTTTTTAGCTCTAACAAAAATTTTCCTGCTGACTCAAATTCTACTTTTTCTGCTTCCAAATCTTCTAATACATTCTCCTTCCATACATCAGCTGATCCTTTCTATACATATGATAGCACTTATTGAATTTGTTCCTCTACTATCATTTTTCTTATTCTCATTTTCAAGTATAACCTGCATGACATAATAAATCCTCCTACTCTACTAGCTTCTCCATTGAACACTGGTAGCTTGGCTACCTTTATATTGTTCTTGTTGTTATCTCATCTGAAGCAGCAGCTAATTGATGTTGTGCTGACTCATAGTATTATAGTGTGGGAGAGAGTCAATAGATAATGGTAATTGTAGTGGTAGTGTTAGAGATATGTTATAGGCAAATCATACTTGCTAGATTATCCATGATAGCATAGAATATGAAATAGAAAGAGGACTTAGTAGGTCAAGTAGCAGAGAAAGACCAGAAGTGAGGTACTATATATATAAGACAATCTTGGCTTCAATATATGATATTATACCTAGCCTATACATCTTATGGTCATAATTTTGGATAAAGAGAAGTTTGAACAGAAGAGTACAAGTACAGTGTAGTTCAAGTTAATTATCAAACTAAAAAAACAATACAGCATAACTACATTCTTTAATACAGAAGTAATAATATAATAGTATTTACTCTGTGCATATTCAGGGTAGTTAGTCACTATAAAGGTTGTTGTTTGGACTCCATGTGTTGATGAAGAATATAAGATCAGGATCTCTAGTCCTTAAATTAATAGTAATTGGAGTGAAGTATTATTTATACTGATGGCATGAATATCAGAGGGTATATAATAGGGTGAGGATGTATAAAGTAGTAATAGAGAGGAACTAGTGCTAGTCTTGCTCTCAGACTCATATTCTGAACTTGAAATAATCTCTGTAAGTATTAGTGAGCTCTCTTCTTGTTCCATCTCACACTTTCTACTAACTATCTCAACTACTGACTACTGTCTTAAGAAAAATATAAGTAATTTTAGTCTAAAAAGACCATTCTACTCTAGGCAAAGTCTTAAAGACACTTGCTGTTTTCCTACATGTACTAGTCACAGGTAAACTAGCAGTATATAGCTGATAAATGAAAAGGTATAGAACATGTTTACAAAAGATGATATATCTAAGATATACCAGTAGACTTTAATGTAGACAAATGGCTAAGCTTCTCCTACTTAGCTAGTATACCCCTTATATCTAGAGCCTAGCAATTCTTTTTGACTAAAGGACCAAGCTATCTTTTGGTCAAGGATGATAAGAGAGTAAAGAGTAGAAAGTACTTGGTGTTGAGCAGTTTTAAGAAAGATTATTGAGTTCTAATGTTATGACTTAAGATCTTATATAAGGCAAAAGACAACTTTTATATTGAGTAACATAAAAGAACTTAATAGAGTTCCAAGTACAAACTAGTCTAACTTATATGCTATAGACCATTGTCTATGCACACACTACAACTATTCTATCCTAAAGTATATATGCTTGCTACAAGGCCAATATATTATCATATTATATGATATTATCTATTCTAGAACTTTCTATGTTTTTCTTTGTGTCATATGATTATGTGAGTGTGACTGTCATGTCACACTAAACCATTACCCTTAGTCACAAATAAAATAAAATAGAAATGAAATGAAAATGAAAATGAAAACAAGAAAATAAAATAAAATCTACTATTTACAACTTTGATAGTAGTTACCTAGGAATAGAGACTGTAAGTGAGTTATCCTGGGTCTTGATAGTCTTTTAATGCAAGATAGAGATCTATAAAGTTGTTGAGAAGTTCAACAAGAATTTTTAAGGTAAAATAGAAAGAGACAATCTATATCAAAAGAAGTTTGAAAGTGTGAATAGATTAGTATGTATTATCTGTGAGTCAGAATAGATGTGGCCAAATTGAGATATAACATACTTTTACCCACTTTACTCTATTTAAGTCTGATTTTATCAATATAACTCTAGATAATTATAGTTGAGTCAAGACTAAAAACTTAAAAACACTATTATTTATAGTTGCTTTTAACACTATCCTAATTAAACATGAAATCTTTAATCCTAACAAAGAGACTACTAAAGTTGCTATATCAAAACTATAGCCAGTATACTATATCTCTAACATACAGATATATCTTCTCTACCTTGAGAAGTTGAAATTGCTCAAAGATAGAAATGTTTATGAAGTTGTGAACCTTTTCAAGAAATATCCAGTAATCAAAAATTACTGGATATTTAACATTAAGTCTAATGGTTGTCACAGATCTTGTTTATTATAGTATACTTGAACTCTTATATTTTATTTTGATTTTCTTTTCCTTTTATCTATTTTCTTTAGTTTGATTTCTCTTTTTCTTTTATTTTCTTTTATTTCTTAGACAATGAAGAGGCACATGACCTTGATTACATCACATATCACATAACATTATGTCATAAATCTAAAACTTAGGAAAAGAGACTAGAAGGATAACATCAAGGTATATATCTATAGTATGTTTACTTCATAACATATGGACATTAAAATAGGATTATTTATTGCTAGCATAGGTTATGTATCTATGGTATAAAACTTCTAGTCTCAATACCAAAGAATGAGGAAATAGTATAAATAGAGTAATAATATATCAGTAACTCCTTGTTGAGTTTTCTTGTGATTTCTACAAGACACTCATCTTGTAAGACTACTTAGTACACTATTGACTGTCTTGGTCAGTGGTTGCCACAATATTGTTAGAAAAACTAGCTGAAGTCTGTGGAATTTTATGGAAGTTATGATCTCTTGTAGGAAAATCCTAAGAAAACAGAATAGAATTTCTTAGAGTAACAGCTATTCTAAATCTCTAGAAGTCCATTCTAATTGGATAGAATATTAGACAGAACATTTAGTAACCTAACTATGGAATAATAAAGCTAGATGGTCAGAAACTTCAATATAACAATCTCAAACATTACTGGATAGTGGAAACTTATTGGTCAGTAGCTAAAGAAAGTATGTTAGAATGACTGGGAAAAGACCATGGGGATACTACAGAGATTACAACTCCAAGAAGTCCTAAGTATATTGTTATAAGGAATAAGTATAAGCAGTGTACACTTTTAGAAAGTTATAAAATAACAGAATGGGAACTTCTAAAGATAAAAACTATTCTAAATACTTGAAGACAGAGGTTAATAGTGTACTTATGGGAATTGGCAGGGTTTGATGTGGTCAAGAAATGAGATAGCAGAGATTGGTGGGATTGAGAAGTGATTAGTAAGGAACAAAATCACTATGAGATCTGGCAATAATAAAAAGTTCTCTTACAAAGTGGGTCAATAATCAGAAAAAGGCAAGTAGGAGTCCACAGTATTATAGCAGAATATTGGTTGAAGACTTGAGGAATAAGATATTTACAGAGTTAACAATAAGATTGAGTAGTACTATAAGCTCAGATTCTTGCAAAATAGTAAATTCTCTTACATCCACCTCCCCTTCCCAATTACTATAACTTAAGCAAGAGGTATAAGTCTAAATTTGATGCTCTGGAAGTCTGCCAAATGAATTGACTACAAAGCTATGAAGTTAAGACAATAAAACTTAACCACTTTATTAGGTGTAAAGATGTCTGTGATATTCTTCTATAAATTTGCCTTCAGGCCAAAACTTCTCCATTTAATCAAGTACTGGTATTTCTTTCAATGTTAGTAGCTATCCAAATCTTTTTCACCTCTCACTTCTCTTTTTTATTAATGATAACTAGGTCTGGAGAAGAACTAGAGTGTTTTCTAGGAATGGGATTAGTAAGAACAGTGACAAGCTTAAACACTAGGAACACCAAATGTAATCTTTGTAAAGTGGAGAAAAGCTTGAGACAGAATGATATGGGTTCAACTTGTTGTGGCAACCACTAGTCACAAAGACCAATAGTAACACAAGCAATAAATCTCTCAATAGGATATTAAGTGGGAATCACAAGAGAACTCAACAAGAAGTCTCTACTGAATTACTATTCTATATATACTATTATATGTGGTCCATGCTATAACTATGCTTTTACTATGCATCCTACTCTAAAGTCCATGCATCATCCATGAGTGCACCATATGTACACCATGAGGTAGCAATGTGGTTAACATGCTCCTTGATATTATCTATCTAAACTGCTCCCAACTTCTCTAGACTTTTCTAGACCCTAGACCATTTAGGCCCTTCTAGACCACTTTAGGCCCTATGACATAATGTCATGTGACTTCCATGTCATGTGCCTTCTCTCATTATAGACTAATAATATACTACTATCCTATCTATATCTTATCAAAGTCTGT
>Ga0157357_1000876_pt1 | contig 12718 bp, 5 predicted proteins | sample AttcapACBM1_FD_111485 | JGI IMG/M metagenome (GOLD analysis project Ga0157357, IMG submission 111485) | Fungus gardens microbial communities from leaf cutter ant in Botucatu, State of Sao Paulo, Brazil - Atta capiguara ACBM1 | ecosystem: Host-associated > Fungi > Mycelium > Unclassified ... | reverse complement strand
GTCTTTTCCTCTACTTCCCTCTTAGCTTTTTGAGCTGTGTGCTCAGCCCAACATAACTTTGCTGCTTCTTCCAGTTAGACCAAGAGCCACTGCTCCTCTTCATGCCTCCGCTGTATCTCTTGCTACTGCATTTCAAGAATCTCAGTGTTGTCTTGTGAAATATTGGAGTAGGCGGGAGAAGACATGATAATACAGAAACAAGAGCAAAAAACTTTCTTCTCCATTTATATATTATTGATCTAGGTACCATTATGGGAATTTTGGGTAAACCCAATAAGACTTTGAAGGCTCATTTCTAAGAGGGAGATACTATTATATACAAGCCCATCCATCCAGAAATTACATTCTTGTAGTGATATCATCTCCAAATTATACAAGCCTGCCTTCCATGGTGGCTACCTTTCTTGCAATACATCTTATAGCAGTGCTGCAACCCTCCAGGTATTCTGTCTTCCATGGCAAAGATACTCCTATTCAACTTAGTCTTTCATAATAGAGTTATCTCTGTTAGTGTCTCAACACTGAAACCTCCACTCAGGGTAATAGGAGTTTTACTACTGAAACCCCAAGCATCTCCTATACTATCTATTTGTATATAAGACTAGTAGTTATACTGTAATTCGCTAGTCTGATAATCAATGAAGATAACTCTTATTGAATTCAATCTCTAGTATTCAATAGCAATACACCAATCAGCACTCACTCTCATCTTGGACTTCTTCTTATCATCTGAAGTTGTAACCATGTAGCAGACAGATGGCACAGCACATAAGCTGAAGCCAAGGTCGTTCCATAAGTCCATTCTGCAGACTTCCACCCCAGTGTGAACCACATCTAACACTTTTAGAAATTCATAAACAACATATTCTCTAATTTTTTAGATATTTGTATTGTGATTTACCTTAATTATATACTCATCTACTCTAATAACATATCTATATATTATTAGTATATAAAAATTCTATAAAGCTAGCTTTTATATTAAAGTAGAGAAGTGTGAGTTCTATTTTGAGTTAGTAAAATATCTGAGATATTTTTTTCTCTTTTGAATTTACTATATCAAATAATAAAGTCAAGATTTGTCAGATATAGCTCATACTAGAAAGCAAAAGCCTATGGGGTTGGCTTGAAAATATATTAAGTATAGAAACTCCATGCAATAAGCTTGATGATTCAGACTTATTAGAATAATCTTAGCTTTAGCTTATATGTTATGCTATCTATCTATCATATGATCACAACTTCAGATGAGTAGATGAAGTCTGAGATGGAAGTGAGTGCTAATTTGATATATTGCTATTGAACATTGGGGATTAAGTTCAATAGAAGTTATTTTTGTTGTGGAAGGCTAGATATCTGAGTTATTACATCATTACTATAGGAACATGTTATAGGAAAAATAGTCATTATAAAAGACAGACTTATCTCTGAGATATTATAATGATAATACTACTATAGAAATATATCTTCAAAATGAGTAGACTTGACATATGACAAGATTATTCAGAATTAACCAAAACTAAAAAAAGTTAAGAATATTTAGTTTTTCTTAAATTTGACAAACTTTTACTACTAATTCATCTTTGATAGAAAACATTCACTTCTATATTCATTCTTACTTACTAGATCTTTCATACTTAACTTATTGTGAAAACAGATGCTTTTAATTATACTTTCACTACAATCTTTTTTATTATAATGAAAACAATAAAGTTTATCCAGTAATCTTTCACTCTAAAATTCTTATCTTTACAGAATTGAACTATGACACTCATGAAAAGAAACTTCTAGCCATTTTTGGAGCTTCCAAAATTTAATATCATTATCTTGAGGATCTAGTCTTTTCCATTAACATTATTATAAATCATAAAAATCTCAAGTATGTTTCTACTACTAAGATATTAATTTATAGATAAGCATAGTAGTTTAAGTATATCTTATAGTTCAATTTTGCTATTTAGTTCTGTTTAGATCATCCAAGTACTAAACATCTATTCTAAAAAAAGAAATATTAGCTATATTATGATCAATCTTTATAACTTGGAATTTTTATTAGAGCAATAATTCTTAACACTTTCTTATTCCATATAGTAATAGTTGTTAATCTTGATATTCTTTACTAAGATATTTGTATAGTACTTTCAAGTAATCCTATTGTTGCAAAACATAATTCTATAAAAACTTTCTTGATGGTAGAATTTTTATACTATTTTTTGGTAATCTCTACATATATATTCTAGTATAATTATAATCATATTTTATCTAGTTATTTCTGTTAAAATAAAATACTAGAATTCATTTGCTATAGATATTTCTATATAGTAATTCTGCAAGTCTTATGTTACTTGTATGTGATCTAAATTCTAGTATCATAAGTCTTACAGATTTCTTAAACAACTTTATATTTCTAAATGTTTCTAGAATTCTACCTTTATAGATTTTATTAAAAAACTCCTACCATTCTCTGAATTTGATACTATTTTGGTAATTGTCAACTGGCTTACTAAGCAAGCAATTTTATCTCTGTCTATAATATCATAACTTCTGTAAATCTAGTATATCTCTTTATTCTCATATGTTTTCTAAGTATAATATTTCTTCTCATATCATTCAATTATGACTTAAAGTTTGTTTCAAACTTTTTCTATTTCTAAGGTATAGCTCTAGACATATGTCTGTACTTTACTTTAGATTATCACTTTAAAAGTGATAGATAAACTAAATGTATAAACAAAATTCTAAAGCAATATCTCTACATATATTATAACTACCAGTAAGGTCTGAACTAAACTTTTACTTCTTGTAGAGTTTTTCTACAATAATGCTTTAGTACTACTACTAGTATCTCACTGTTCTTTGCTAATAAGAACTATCATTCAAGTATTTCAATTCTTAAAGCTGGAATCTCTGTGGTTTAATAGTAATACCAAAAGTTTACTGATGTATAGTAATCTTCTGTATCTGATTTTAAGATAAATAATAAAGTCTTTGTGAAAGCTTAATTCTTTAAGATTACTTTGTTTTTTAAGAAGCTTTTTGAAATATTTCAGACTTTATGAAAATTATTTCCCAGCTTGATACTTTGTTGTTTACTCTTTATCTTTTAGAGTCTATATACTCTATATATTCAGTTTTTTATATTTCCATACTTGAACTAGCTACTTCCAATACTTTTTCTAAAAGAACTCAACCTATTCCAGTACTAGTTATTATCAATAAAGAATCGAAGTATGAAATCTTATAAATTATAAACTTGAAAATTAACTATAAATAGATATGCAAACTCTTCTACAAGGTTATTTAACTAAAATATAAAATACTAAGAACAAATCTAAATAGCTTCCTATTACTGAACTTACTTATACTATAAACTTAGTCATTAATTTTTATAGTGCTTACTTTACCAAGTCTAATCCATTTTCTTTGTTTTAATTATACTACTATAAGTCTAATTCTGGTCTTTATGTACTTTCAATAAGATTTTCTTCTTGTCTTTCTATCTCTGTTTTCTTATCGTTTTTTCTTTATAATAATTCTCATAATTTTTTCCTTTACTTATATTTACTCTTAGAATTCAAACAAAACAAAAACTATTCTAACAAGAGATAAGAAATAGTGTTTATACCACTACTACTATCTTTTCCTCAGTCTATTCTTCTGCAAACTCTTCTCAATGGTTTCTATTTGCTATTTTCTCTTCTTTCATTTTCTCCTTTTGTTTTTACTTTGCTTTAACAATACCTCATATCCTTGTTAATTTGACTATAAGATAGTTTTACTTCATCACTAAGTTATAAAGAGACTTACTAACATTGTAGTGTTCTTTAACCAATTGTTAGACATGGTTTACACTAGAAGGTGAAAGTCTATAAGATTGGCTTAGAAATATATAAAGTATGGAAACACCATATAATGAACTTGATGATATGGACTTATCAGAATAACCTTGGCTTTAGTTTATATACTGTGCTATCTGTCTACCATATGGCTACAACTTCAGATAAGTAGATAAAGTCTGAAATATAGGTAAGTACTAATATTGGTGTATTGCCATTGAATACTAGGAATCAAGTTTAATAAAAGTTATCTTCATCAATTATTAGACTAGCAAATTATAATATAACTACTAGTCTTATATACAAGTTAGATAGTTAGAAAATACTTAGAGATTTCAGTGGTGAAGTACTGAAAGGTCAAATAGAAGAACTTGACTATAGAAAACTAAGTTTGATAAAAGTATTTCTGCCATAGAAGACTAGATATCTAAGTTGTTGCATTACTGCTATAAAGACATATTACAAAAAGAATGACTGTTATAGACTTATATTATATTTTGTTGTAATAGTATTACTGCTGTGGAGATGTATCTTTAGAATAGGTGAACTTGTCCTCCTTTAGAACTGAACCTTCAAAGTTTTATCCAAAGAATCTGTGATGGTGTTTAAGTCAATAATATATAAATACAAAGAAAATTTTTATTTTCTTTCTATACTACTATATCTTTTCTTTCTTTTTCAAATATCTCACAAGCTAATATTAAAATACTGCAATAATATAAGAAGGAGCAAAAGCTCTAGGCCTGTCTAGAAGAGATGGTAGAAGCTTGCTGTTTTAAGCAAGCTATATAAAAGACAAGAAAAACTACTGAGACCAAAGCATGGAAAAAAACTGAAAAGTGAAAGTATACAGAGAAGAAGAAGAAAAAGAAGAGAAAAAAGCTGAAGTATTTGAAGAAACTCCATAAGGAAGTTTTGCTTAGGAAAGTTACACTTAAAGAGGGCACTAAAATGTTCTAGGTTGTTAGAACAAAATACAAAGAGATTATCAATATCTTTTCAAAGAATGAAACTGGAATATAGCTTTCTAAGAAAGTAAAAAGAAAGCAACCAAAGAAGTACCATAGAGATGCTATAGTAAAGATAAGAAATGATAATTTCTGTGAGAAGTATGTGCATACTAAATAAGATTGCTTAGTATATAATAGTAGATGAGTAAGAAATTTCTTTTTGTTTCTCACATATATTAATAATATTTTTCTTTATAGTTATTTTCTTGTATATACCAGGTATATCACTATCAAGTAGTGGTATATTCCTCATTTTAATACTACTTTTCAAATAGTGGTTTTTATCTACAGTGGGGTGCTAAGTGCTATTGAAAAGATACTTCAAGAGCTTGTTGAAGAATACTAGAGTATTGGAAAATCACTTTGGGACTTGGTAAAGAGCTAGAAGAAGAATATAGCTCAATTAACAAGGATTGGAGCTACAGTCAATACAAGATGGGGTTTGAAGAAGAATTCATGTGATAGCAATAAGAAAAAGACAGAGAAGATAAGGAAAACAATAACAATAGCAAGAACAAAGATAAAGAGAAGTCCAAAGAAGAGCTCAAGGAGAATCAGAGAGAAGTGTTGGAAGAAATTCTGTCATTGGCCTTCTATTAGAATTTTAGCTTTGTTTTTTGTTTTTTAATTTATTATTGAATACTATAAGTGAGATTTTTTCTTTGTTTGTAACTATGTAAGTAAGAAAAATTATGAAATGGTTAGAGGATAGAAATGAAATTAAAGTCTGAAGATTTGAAAATGAAAATCCCTATTGAAAGTATATAAAGACAAAGAATAAGATACAGTAGTATGATTAGAGAAAGAAAGTAGACTGAGCTTAGTAGAATATATGATATAGAAATCAAATATCAAGTCAGTAGCATAAGTGAGCTCAAATGCAGAAATCTATCAAAATCACCTTGTACAGAAGCTTATATGCCTATTGGTAATTAATTTTAAAGTCCACTATTCAAGAGATTTTATACTCAGATTCTTTATCAATTATAACTAATATAGGAGTTGGGTGTTTTCTCTTAAGAAAAGTATTGGATGTAATAGATTCAAACATAGATATATAGAAAACTGGATGAATAGAGTGTATAGACTCTAGAAGACAAAAGATAAATAATAGAATACCTAGCTGGAAAATGATTTTGTAAGGTTCATGATATTTTTCAGAGAGCTTCTTTGAAAGCTAAGTAGTCTTGAAAAATTGAGCTTTAACAAAAACTTTATTATTTATATTGAAATCAGATGCAGGGGAATGTTATGCATTAGCAAACTTCTGATAATGCTATTGGGCCATAGTGATCTCAGCTTTGAAGATGTTCTATAATTTATTAAGATCTATAACAAAGTTATGGGCTTAGGAGAAAATAATATTATGTTAAAAGTGAATAAAGATATTTAGATAATATTTTTTATTAGTAAAGAATAGAAAAACACTAGTAGTAACACTTGGAGCATTATTATAAGAAAACTCTACAAATAATAGGAGTTTAGATCAGTTGTCTTATGAGTAATTACAATATATAGAAGTATTACTCAAGAGTCTGATTCATATGTTCAGTTTATCCACCATTTTTGGAGTGATAACCTGAAGTGAAGCAAAATCACATGTTTAGAGCAGTGCCTAAAGAACAGAAAAGATTGACACAAACTCCAAATCTCTGTCAGAGATAATATAAAAAAGAATACTATGTTTGGAAAACATATGAAGAATAAACAGATATGCTAAGTTCACAAATGTGATAATATTATGGATAGAAATAAAAATCACTTACTTAGTAAGCTAGCTAATTATAACTAAGATAGTATCAAACTCAGAATATGATAGGAGTTTTTTAATAAAGTCTATAGAAATAAAGTTTTATAATCATTCAAGAAGAGAGAGTTGCTTGAGAAATTTATAAAACTTGTGACATTGTAGTTTACATCACATACAAATAATACAGAACTTGCAGAATTATTATATATTAGCATGAAGGCTAAGCTAGAAATATCTGTAGCAAAAGTTTCAGTATTTTGTTCTAACCAAAGTGGTTAGTAAGAATATAATCATAATTATACTAGAGAATATGTGTATAGAGATTACCAGCAGATAGTACACTTTCCTCTTCCTTGGCACAAACCCTTCCTTCATATCAATAGCATGATCTCAAATTTTTCTCATAGGCATTCACTCTAACTATTTCTTTTCAAAGACTTTGATCCACTTGTGAAACTTCTCCAGGACCAGCTTCTTGGCCTCTGCCTCTGATTTTGCTACCTCTTTTTCTTTGTCCCAAATTTCTCATTCTTCTGCTACTTTCTTTACTTCTATTGTTTTTTCTTTCTTCTGCTTCTTTCCTGGCCTCTTTTTCCTTTTGTTTTTGCCACCCTGGTTTTCCCTGCTTTGGTCTCCACTGCTTCCCACACTCCTCTGGACACCTTGTCATCTTTATCTCTCCTATTTTCCAGTCAATTTCAGAATTGTGGCAAGCTAGCCATGGCATTCCTAGAATTACCTGCCACTTTTGTTTTCTGATTACATCTATCTCTGTTCTCTCCCTATGCCCTTGATAATAAATATTTACTTTCACTGTATGCTCAATTGGTCCCTCTTGTTGAGCAAACCATCTATATTTCTTACATATATGGGCCTATCCAACTTCTTCAACTTAAAACCCTGCTTCTTTGTAAACTCTAAACTCATAACCAACACTGTCACACTACTATCCAATAATGCCTCTACCTTGATTCCTTCTTGTGTATCAATTCTTTCCAGTCCTATCCTCACTGTAACTTTTCTTAAAAGGTCTTCTTTGTTCAGATTGCATAAAGATGTATTCTCTACTACTCTACTGAGCATTGCAAATCTGTTATTACTATTGAGATCTAGTTGGGACTCACTATACCTCTGTCCCCATTTAAATTATTGTTGTCCTGTTCTACTTCCATTCTCCTATTACTACCTATTTCCCGATTCTTACAGTATCTCACCATATGTCTAAAACCCCACATGCATAACAGTTCCTATTGTTCCTATCCATGTCCATGGTATATGGGTTTCTTTGAGCAAACCTTGCCCTCTGTTGAGGATGTACCATTACTGCCTCTGTCCTCTCTACTCTCTCCATTGGAGCAGGTTCTGTTATTGCCTACTGAGGAGGCATTTCCTACCTCCTCTACCACACTTGTGGTTATAGTATCACTTGTTGTTGCTTCTGCTGTCTGGGGGCTGATCCTCCATGTTCTTGTTATTCCCTCAATCTTTCCTCCTCTCTCTTGCTCTCCCTCTAATACCTGTCTAAATTGGTGGCACATTCATACCACTGCTCTATGCTTGTCAGAGGCCTTTTTGCCTCCATTAACTTCCTCCTGATTATTCCATTTAACTCTCTTTTGAACTCTTCTATCAATGGTCTCCCCTTGTATCTACTTCCTCTCACTACTCTTTTAAATTCTTGTACAAATTTCTCTATTGTCCTCTCTCCCTGTTCTAATCTCTTTAATTCTGCCATCTTTACCATTTCTTCATTCCCTCCTCCAATATACATATGACAAAATCCACTGGATTTGTTCTTCCAGTGGAGCTTTCTTCATCTTCATCCTCAAATACAACTTGCATGCCATGATAAACCCTCTTACTTTTCCTACTTCTCTACTAAAAATTAATGGCCTAGCCACCTCTATATAGGATCCTATATTGGACCCTTCTACTTCTCTTCCTACTGCTACTCCTCCTCCTGCAATCAGGGCCTGTAACTAGATCTGCATTGCAGCCAACTATTCTTGTTGTTGCTGGATGATGGCATATAAGTCGTATTGACTCATTGTATTGTAAAGTGGGGGTAAAGTTGGTGGTTGTGATGGTGTTGAGTTATATAGCAGAAGAGCAGAACCTATACTAGTTTCACTCTCTGATTTGTATTCTGTTAATGAAATCTTGGTAGATGATAGCAAGCCCTCTTTTTGTCCTGCTTACATCATCTACTGACTACTTTTTACACTAAAAGAAGAGTATACAATTTTGGTCTAAGAAGACCATTCTACTCTAAGCAAGATCTTAAGAATTCCTGCTATTCTCCTGCATAGATACCTCATAAGAGGAGATGTAGCACAGAGCTGTTAAGCAAAAAAGTATAGATCATGTCTACAAAAGATGATATATTTGAAGTGTACCAGTGGGCTTTGATACAAGCAAACAACTAGGATTCTCCCTCCTAGTTAGTATACTTCTTATGCCTAGTGATCAAGATCGTTGATGGTAGACTTCATTTTTTATTTTCACTTTTCACTTTATTTTCTTTTCTATTTTTAGAACAACTCGGGTTAGGGTTTATCAGTCATGCTGTCACATCAGTCACAAGTTGATGGCATAGTCACAAGACTGATCATGGGACTTGAGAGAATAGAGTAGAAGGCTTTGGAATAAAGTGATGTCATATAATATGGACAACACATGTTGACCTCAAGTTATACACATGGTCATTTAGGGTAGGGTGCACAGTAGTGAGTATGGACCATGAGTAGTAGTATATAAGGTAGACTACTTTGTACTAGGAACTCTATTGAGTTCTCTTGTGTTACTCAATACAAGAGTTGTTCAATCGTCCAACCCTAAGGACCTTAGTTCATAACACTAGGGTCTAGAAATTCTTCTTAACTAAAGAGTGGTATTACTCTTCAGTTGAGGATGAGTAAAGAGTAGAGAAAAGAAGGCTTGGTGTTGAGTGGTCTTTGGATTGGGAATAAAGTTCTAATGTTATGAACTTAAGACTTTAGAGTTGGTCAAAAGAAGGAACCTTATATTAGGATTAATATAAGAGAACTCGATAGAGAGCTCTATACAGGATTGTCTACCTTATATACCAAAACCTCATGGTCTGTACTAACTACTTCTAGCCTACCCTAAACAACCATGTGTTTGCCTTAAGGTCAATATGTGTTTTTTACACATTATATGATATCATCTTTCTAAAACCTTCTATGTTTTTCCATATGTCTTATGACTTATGACTATATCATCTGATGTGACTGTGTGATCTTGTCACTCTAACCCTAACCCTAAGTTCTAAAAATAGAAAATATGGAAAATAAATCTAAAGGAAAATGAAAATAGAAAAGAAAAGGAAAATAAATTAAGTCCACTGCTTTCATGTTTGACAACAGAAGCATTAGTCAGACTAAAAGATACAACTGTTCATTCAAAAAATCTATAACAAGTCTAGAAAACTATCTTCTATTTATTTTTTTCCACAATCTATACCAAGTAGTATATATAATGAAGATTAATTTTAGTATAGATACATGCTTTCCAAAGCAAGTCAAAAAAATTGGTTATCAAAGAAAGTAAGTATCTATCTTTTCATATAATGTCATTAAGTTCTCAGAAGTTGACATATAACTAAAAAGAGTCATCTTTCTTTTTTTACAAAAAGTACCAGTACTTTATAAGAAAAGGAAGTTAGTTGTATAAATTCTGTGTTCAGATTCTCATCTGGTCTTACTGAAAACATTAGTAAACTTATAGTACTTAGTTAGAACAGTAGATAGATTGACTAAGTTATTCATAATCCTAGCTATTCTTTCAGTTAAATCAGTAAGACAGAATGTAAGATAAAAAGTAGCTGATTCTGACATTCTTGCTGCTTGTATATATGACTGTACTTTGATAATAGTAATATATAGATAGAACAAAGTTATGGCTTTAAAACTAAAATTAGGTGTACTAGACAGAGGTTTTTTGAAGATTGTTGTAAATATTAGGAGGATTTTAAGCAAACTAGTTTTCTTTTATGAGTCCAATTAGAAGATAATAGACCTAGTAGCTCAGTTAATTGTTAAATTGTTTTGGGTAAGCTAGTTATATCCAAAAACTAGCAAGTAGGAAGAATTAAGTAAGGGAATATATATATTTAGTATTATCCAGTCTCAGAATGGAAATGTAATAAGGAAACAGTCTTAGTAATGATATTATTTAACAATCTATCAAATAATTTTAGTTTCACAAGTAAGGTTAGCTTTGTGGGAATATTATACTTTATTGCAAATATAGTGTCAATGAAACAGTATGTGGATTCAGAATCTATAAGAGCACAAAAAATTGGATTTTAAATATGGTCTGATTTGTAAACTAGGGATAATATAAAGAATAGAGTGAGTAAGTTCAGATTGGAAAGAGTAGTAGTATTGAAACAGATGAGAGTCTTAGTTATACAGATAAGATTACTACAATCTGCATTCTGTACAAAGTTTATAAGACTACATTCTAGTTCTTTGATTAAATAGTTGGAATTGCTTTTAAAATGGAAGATATAGCTTCTGCACATCTAGCTTGGAGTTGAGTGGTTCTAAATAAATACAAGAAACAAGCTTCAACTTAATGGCTTTTGTTGCTGCAGTATATATATAAGTAATTATCTACATATTTTTTTTGTTTATCTGTAATAAATCTTCTATTACTTTTGAGTTGACTAGATATATCAATTTGAAAAGGGAAGTTTGGAGGTTTTCCTTCTAGGCTAGATTTATTAAGTAAAGCAAGAGTACAAGATCAAGGTTACAAAGTAGAGGAAAAGTTCTATGCTTAGTTATGTTTCTGTTTTCTTTTTTAGTAGCAGTTGTCAATGACTATGGCCAGAAAGTATATTGATTGAAAAGTGATCAGCTTTTCTTCTTCTCTTAAACAAATGTAATCCTGTAATCAGTATAAAAGTTTTTGATAATATCTATAATAAAGGATATTATTCTTCCAACCTAGTTAGAATATATATCTTATAAACTCAATCTTATAAGTAGCAATTTTATTGTCTGTTTTCATCCACAGATTGTTTAGTGTTAGATAAGTCATAGCAAAGTTCACTTTTGCAGCATCAGTGGTGAATTGTGCAGAGTTTGTATAAAAATAAAGTTGGCATTGGAATGGAAAATTGTTTAGCTTATCTAGATTGGTTCCATGAAAGGTTTTTAGCATCTGGGATCTGGCAATTAAAGATGTAGAGTTGGCTGCTAGCTTTCTGAGAATCTTAGCTAGAAGGTCTATAGACTGAGAAGGAATAGTGGTTACAAGAAAGATAAAGATCATTCTGTTTCTAATATATTTACCCAGTTAGAGTTATCATTTACTGGCATGGTCTTAGATGATTTTGATAAGTTCTCTGTGATTCTTTAGGGAAACAAGTAGTTTGGTGTTGTTTTTATTAGTTGTTTGAATTAATAAAGTGAGATTGTTAGGTTGGCAAACTATTTGTTTAGGCACTGAGTAGCTGAGATTGCTAGAGAGAATGTAGAGCTTTAGTAGGAGAAGGCTATAAATGAAAATGGGATAATTTTGTAATAGTGGCTATTTAGTCTGTTAATACTATTAGAGATAATTTATACTCATCAGTTATTTGTAGGGAATAGTACAGATCAAAGTGCAGAACTGGGATTAGAAATTTACTTTAGAAAGATAGTAGTTCATACTATGCAGATAATCAATCTTAACTTCAATAGATAGTGTTGCACCTAGTCTATTCATCATGTAGCTATATTTCTCAGATACTAATAGTCCAGAAGATTGTAAAATAATAAGTGTAGTTTAAGTCTAAATTGATTAATCAACTAAAGAATGGTATATGGTAGCTATTGTTCCCAAATCCAAAAGTGATAATCTAATAATACTCACTCACTATACCTACTCTGGGTTGTCAGATATTATAGGGGTTAATACTTAGAACTTTATGAGATTGATAAGGATATAAGGTCTAATCCTTGAGTTAATAAGTAATTAGAATAGAGTATGATCTATACCAGAAAAAGGTAGAAATATATGGATGTTGAATAATATATAACATATAGGTATGATAAAATTAAAGATGGTGTAAGAGATAATGAAGTGTATAAGGATAAGATAGTACTAGTACT
>Ga0157357_1000875_pt1 | contig 12721 bp, 13 predicted proteins | sample AttcapACBM1_FD_111485 | JGI IMG/M metagenome (GOLD analysis project Ga0157357, IMG submission 111485) | Fungus gardens microbial communities from leaf cutter ant in Botucatu, State of Sao Paulo, Brazil - Atta capiguara ACBM1 | ecosystem: Host-associated > Fungi > Mycelium > Unclassified ... | reverse complement strand
GTGTTCCCACTAAATATCCCTACTGAGAGATTTACCACTTGTGCTGCTATTGGATATTGTGTCTAGTGGTTGCCACAACACCTTCCTTGATTCAAACATTGTTGTATTCCCAAATAAGATTGAGCTTGTTAAAGTACTTTGCTTTCTTCAATTTGTTGATTACTTCTCCTATTAAGAGTAGTGATGTCTTGTCTTTTATTGTAACTTGGTTTAGTTTTCTGTAGTCCTGAACTAGTCATAGTGATCTGTCTTTCTTTGGAATATAAAAGCATGGTGCTGCATATCTTGACTTTCATTCTATGATTAATCTTGCCTTTAATTGTTTGTCCAACCATTGGTTTAACACTTCTTCCTCTTTGACAGTTATTGCATATGCCTTTGCATTTAATTCCTTTAGTGCTTCTTCAGTTAAGTTTATTTTGTAGTCCTATTCTTGTCGTTCTGGTAATTTCTCAAATTTCTTCTTGTTGAACAAGTGTGTGAAAGGTCAGATATATTCTGGTAAGTCCTCTAGATTTGTTTTATCTGGTTTTTTTCCAATTTCTCCATTGTCCTGTTCTGTAGTTTCCATTGCCTATGTCCTCTTAGTTTTAAACTTGATATCTTGATGCTTCATTTTGCAGCTTCCTGGACATCTCATAAATTTTATTGTTCCATTCTTCCAGCTGACTTCCAGGTTATGTTTGACCAGCTAGTCATGTCCCAAAAACATGTCTGTTCCATTTAGATCTGTTACAGCTACTTCTAACTGTTCTTTGTATCCATTGATTTTGATTTCTAGAGGTGCTACCTTGGTCAACTCTCTGTTTTTTGTTCTATCTATATTGAAAACTTTAAATGAGAAGTTAATTGGTCTAGTTTGTATCCTCTTCTCCTTGACCAGTTGTTCGTCAATTCTTGTATGAGTGTATTTGGAGTCCACTAGTGTCTTTACTTTGAGTTTCTTGTCATTCTTCATTTTTACATCTGCTTGCATGTTCAATTCCCTCTTTCCCTCACAATTTTGGCGATTTGGAATAATGTATTTATTTTGGGAATTTATATGGGAGATCTCTTGTACTGTGCTTACTCGAGATTGTCACCAAAACCCTGCTCCTTTTCTTTGTTGATTTCATTGTCTGGTTCTTCCTGAATCTTTTGTTTCTTCATTGACTGTGTTTCTTTACAGTCTTTGGCTATGTGCCCTTCCTTGTCACATTTGAAACATTTTCTTGTTTCTCATTCTTTCTTTTTTAAATGGCATTCCTTTGCCATGTGTCCATACTTATTGCAGTTGAAGCACTTTGGCTTTCCATCCTTGAAGTTGTTGTTAGACCTTCCAATGTCTATGGGCTATCCTCACCCTCCATAGGTTATTCCTGTGCTTGTTTTGTAGTTGTTTTGTCTTTTTGTGGACTCATATCCTTGTCCCACTGATGTTATTGCTACTTTCCACTCTTTGAGTGTCTCTGGTGCAGCTATGGGTGGGTGACCCAAAATTATCTTGATTATGTCTTGTTAGATATTCTTCTTCAATAAAAAGATGGCATGCAGCTCATCTGTTTCTGCTTTCATGGCCAGTACATCAAATTCAATCATGAAATCTGTAGTATTCCATTTTCCTTGTTTGAAGGACTCTATCCTCCATTTGGCATCTGCTGCCTTTGTCTTATTGCTAAAGGTTGTCTTGATCTCTTTTATGAAATCATCCCAGTCCTGGGCTCCTAGTTCTTTGTCTAGCTCATCAAGCTTCTTCTGTGCATATATTCCTACTACATCTCCTCTAAGGTGAGCTAGGATCACTATGATCCTGTCATTGGTTTCTATAACCCTGTTGCTCTTGAGAAACAATCACATTTCTCTCCACTAGTCTTCAAATTTCATTTGGTCACTGTCAAACCATCCTGGGTCCAGTATCATGTTCTTCAGTATTCCTGCCTATACATTCTCGCTGATTGCTGCTGGTGCTGGTACTACTGACATCTCTGTATCTATTTGTTTATAATTGTTTGAGGCTTCTTCTGTGATCTGCAAAGATTCTAGTTGTTCTGACAATGCCTCAATATTGTTTGTTCTTCTGGAACTTGTCTTGGTTCTTCTTTGTAGTTTACACTACACGTGTTTTGTTTGACAGATAACTCTGCCTAGTTTCATTTGTGGATTTTGTCTACTACATCTCTCTTGCAAGGTGAGCTTATTGATGCTTTACCAAATGTTATGACCTTAAGCTTAGAGCTCAGGTTGCACTAAGGCAAAGACTTGAGAAGAAGTCAAGGAATGAAATAACTGGTAAAGCATAAGGATATAAGAGAGTATCTACACTATATATACTAGTGTAATATAAGGAAAAAGTATGTAGTCCATGAGGCAAGTGAGTTATTATACATGAGGATAAGATGAGGTTTCAACACCTTCTATATAAGATGCTGACTGAGACCACTTTGGTGCAGCCAATCATATCATCATGCCCTTAACTCATCTCCATGTTATGTCCTTGAAGTATTAATTGTAACATTATGCAAATCATCTTGGGATTTTTGCAAAAAATGTGATTGCAACTTCATCATTGCTTAATGGAGAATGTCTTTTCAAACATCTGAATATAAAAGGAGAAATTTCTTAGAACTACTCGATGATGATCTTAATTTTCTTAAACCTTTAGCTATTAAAAGCAGTTCATGGCTTCAATACTTTGGTCATTCTACTTTTCTATGTGCTAGAGCCACTTGAGCCATTGTAAACCATGCCCCTATTGGTGAATATTGACCAAAGTTCTTCTCTAGGGAAGATTTTTCATATCTATATAGACTTCATCCTATTGAAACTAGATGACATATTTTGCATGAGTATAAGAGATTCAATAATTATTAGAATCCTGGAAGGGATACTATAGCTTATTTCTCTCTATTCCTTGAACTTAACAGTAATACCTTCTTCTTTGGACAAAATATTGTTACTTCATCTTGTGTTTAGCCTTACTAGTCTCATTATCTATTTGTTTCTTTCTTTTTTCTTTTTTCTTTTTTCTTTTTCTTTTTCTTTTTCTTTTTCCTACCCTTTTTTTTATCTCTTTCCTCCTGTTGCTTCAGTCTCCATGTATATAGTTACAAAGTAGCTACCACAGTCTGCTCTTGTGCTCTGTGTAATAAATTGTTGATTAAAAAAAAAACCTTAGAGTTAGGGGTTTTAGCATGACATCACTGTCACTGTCACAACTGTCATACCATCATGTGACACAGAGAAGGTTGAAGAAGGTCCTAGAACAAAGAAGATCATATAGTATGGTAACCACATATTGGCCTTATAAAAAGCACATGTACTTTAGGGTAGGGTAGTTGTAGTGTGTGCACAGACCATGGTCTGTGGTATATAAGGTAGACTAGTTTGTACTTAGGACTTTATTAAGTTCTCTTATGATTACTCAATCTAAAGTTGTTCTTTGGTCTAACTCTTTGGACTTAAGATCATAACAACTTACTTTTATCCTCATAACTCTTATTTTCACCTTCCAAGACCTTTCTCTGAAATTGCAACCACATAACTAGTAGGAGATGCAGCACATAAGTTGAAGCCAAGATTGTTCTGGAAAGTTCAAAACACTATAGACTTTGATAAGTTCCTATACTTGTTAAACTTTACTAATCCTTTCAGACTTTTGCCTCCTTCAAGTGTGGACCATGCTTAACACAAATGGAAACTCTAAGTGTGAGGAATCAGAGTTTGTGGGTCAAAACCCTGAGTGAAAGTTTGTGGAGTTTGCTAGTAAGTTGATTCCCTTACATAGAGTGTTTGTGGATGTGGAAAAGGAGTTTTATGAAGATGCTAGAAAGTCCAGCAATAATGTCTAAGAAGTGATCAATGAAGGAATGGAGGGTGTTGATTCACACCAGATGAGTTTGAGAGATACAGATTAGAGAAAGCACATTATTCATGAGAGAGGGCAGATATGATCAGATTAGTATGTAATATTATTCCATCTCATACTCTAGTTTTTCATCTTGTTATATTTTCCTGTTTCCTTGCTTCATCAATTTCTTAAAGTCATAGTAAGTAAATCTTACTACACCAAAATCCATCACCCTTAGTATCAAGGACACTTTTTCACTCACATAACATAGATGCAAGATACAACCAAGTTGTATACCCTAATCCACAATATAGTGGGTCTCACAGTTAAGCACTGGCTATGAACATGAGCTTACTTCGTGAGGCATGAAGAATAGAAGAATGATGGATTAGAACAACGAGCTGCTGTTTTTCGAGCTAGACAAAGACTATACCCATTTTCTCGGGTAGAAATATTTGGGGCATGGCCAACCAAGCTGGACTTCTCTGGCTTTACGCAGCAAGTAGACTAGATGCGTTGACAAAGAGTGGTTGAAAGAACTTCAGGAAAAAGGAAAAGGAGAAAGAAAACTGCTAGAGTAAAAGCACAAGGTACAATTCAATCAGCAATGTGGAGACTTAATATCAGTGACCATCTCAAAGAATTAGTGGGGAACACACCAATCAATCAGACAAATCAATTACATTGTCTGAACAGCCGCCTTCTTTCTCCGTCACGTTCCCAAAGATCGTGGCAGAGACTATGGAATCTCGAGTATTAGCAATCTTTCTTCTAACATGCCTTTTCATGACTGGCATATTCTCCTTATCATACTGTTCTTCTTCATCACTAGGGTTCTCACTTCTCTCGAGAAATTCTACATCATCATCTGTGCCCTCCACTATTTCAGGTAGCGGAGCAGCTCTTGGCGAGGGCGAGTTTGAGGAATCACTACCGATTTCAATTATTTCTTTGAACTGTGGATACAGTGACCGGGGAGACCTTCGACATGACGACTGCAATAACTTGGGTGGTTTGGGAAGTGGTTTGATAGGTCTTTCTCGTCTCCTCTGAGAGAGGGCGGCAGCAGAAGGAACAGGACTGGTAGAAGACCTAGATCGACCAAAACGATCCGAATCTCCGAGGAGATAAAGTTTGGATTGAGGATGTGTATATCGTATTGTTTCATCTTCGTCTGATAAATCTTCCAGGAAAAGAGGTTCGAGGTTCGACACCTCGATTACAGATCCTGTGGCAGATTGACGATCATTTGAATTGCTGGCCTTCTCCTTCCTTTTCTCTTTGGTTTTTGATTGAGTTCTGAGTCGGAATCTGGTTGGAGCCTCAGACGAAGCGAAGGAGATGATTTCAACGTCAGACTTTGAAACGGGTGAATATGTAGCTGGCCTCTGTTTTTGAGTTTCTCCTGAAGAGGATTTGGATGAAATAATCTCGATAGAATCTTCTAAGACGAATGCACGGGTAGTTGGTGTGACCTGTTGACTTTCAGTCGAGGATCTTGTGCGGGATGAAGATGACATCAGAGAAGGTGTAGACTTTGGATTGAGAGTCTGAGTTACGATAGGCGGAGCGTTCTCGTCGGGCCCAAAGTTGTCAGGTGCTTCTAGAAATACAGCAGAGTCGAAGTGATTGAGCATCGCCTCTTCCTCGTCATCACACTCATTTTGAACAGGTGCCTGCGAAGACTGAGCTGTAGTAGGATTGAATCTTAGGCCACACAACCCCGTGCTAGCAGTGGAAGAGGACGATCCCGAATTAGAAAAGTATTGGGAGGTGGCGGCAGAATCGCGGGAGGCCACGAGTGTGGCAGATGCAGAAGATGCCTCGGAGGCTTGTGTGGGGGCGACAGTAGCATTTGCAGATGGTAATTTGCGACGACGCGGCTCAATATTCTCGTCGTCGTTGTACGTTGGGTTAAATGAAGGATTTAGTGGAAGAGAGATCTCACGCAAGGGAGGACGGACAGGTGGTACTGCAACGGGATGGAGAACCTGGGATTGTTCTTCAATCACGGGTTGATCATGATCAGGTAGTCTAGACAAAGGTAAATTTGGATTTACTGAGAACATGATAGCGTTCACCGCATTCGGACACGCAGTCCACGCATGAAGTCATCAGCTTGAAGTATCTCGCGATCGTCCGTCTTGTGCCCTAGGAGTTCTACAGTGTCAGGCTCAAGAAAGGCGATGCCGTGGCGTATCAATGTGTTTTTGAGGAGTATCTGAGGCAAAGGAGGTCAAATTGGGTGCACAAAATGGATAAAACCATACTTTGAAGCCAAGCGGCGTTTTACCGAGAACGATATCTGGTATAGACTTGTACTCGATAGCAGTCAGGGTCGTTGTGCCATCAGACAGTTCAAACTTGAGCATTCCTCGCGGATACTTGGGTATCGGCCCCTCTCCTTCTATCTCAAGGTCGCTTTCACCTTCACCATCCTCACCTGTTTGACCGAGCCGCATTCGTTCTTCACGTACAACACGGATCTGATTAAGCTGATATGCGCTGTGCGCAATTTCAGTCATAGCTGCGACCTCGACAAGGATAGGAGGCCCAGCGAGTCGAGTATTGGCCTGTGGGTGGTCCGGCTGAGAAATGTTCTGAGGTAGGCCTGTTCCATCAATCATGGAGTCTCTCAAGTCTGACTGAAGCAGCTGCAGCTCAACATCAATGAGAAACTTGTGAGACGAGTCATCTGCGCCCGGCTGGCCAATGAGCCACTCATGACAACCCAGTAGCCATTCCTATGTGCAGGAACCTGTTCAGGCCAGTCATATATTCTGCAGTATATCTACGTACTGGGTCAACTCTCGGACGCGGAAAGCGACTTTCGAGGTAGCTAGCAATATGAGGAGGGGGCTGGGCCATAAACCATAAAAGAAAAGAGCACGTCAAGTCACGTGAAACTTTGTCACTCAGTCAATGACCTTACCAAGGCGCAGCCTACGTTTGTTTCTTACCGTCATGCATACAAGGCTGTCTTCCACTTCAACACATACCTTGCCTCGTCTTCCCGTTCCGGACCTTCGCAAAACTCTTGACAAATATCTGACGTCAATTGAGCCTTTCCTCCGTCAGTCTGTTTCAACACCGGAGGATTTTTCTGCTGCATATCAGCTTCGGAAACAGTGGGCAGATGACTTTTATGCTGGAATTGGCCGGGAACTACAAGAGAGACTCGTCGGTACGCCCTCTGTGAAGCGTGGAGCTTGTATGGATATTCCAACTTATCGCAGAAAATAGCCCTAGACAAGGAATCGCCCAATAACTGGCTAGATGATAACATTTGGATTTACAAAGCTTATCTCGAATGGCGCGCTCCTTTACTTATCAACTCCAACTGGTGGTTATCCTTCTATGATGACAATCTCATCCCAGCGGATGCTCGTAAACATTATTGTGCTGAGGAAGGGATGGCCGGTGCAACTACCTGGCAGTTACGACGTTCGGCATGGCTTATACATCGCGTGCTTGAGTTCAAGAATCGCGTTGACGCGTAAGTCAGCTGTCTTCTTTTCAATGTCTAATCTGAATACATATCCCCAGACAAAAGCAGCATTCAGAAATGACACATACCGGAATTTGGCTTCGTGAAAGTGTATCCAAAATGTTTAATACCGCACGTATACCGCAAAAAAATTGCGATATTCTCTCGACGCCGCCTCCACGACTCTGCTCGCTGTCTGCCCGCTGTCTGCTCGTCATGTTTCACAATTTCTGTTACACAATACCTGTTTATTCGCCTTCAGGACAGCTAGCATCACCAAAATCTATATATGACAGACTGCGTAATTTGGTCGTCGACGTTGATGCAAGACTTAAAGCTAAAGAGGTGGCGTTTCCTATTGGCATACTCAGCGCTGATGACAGAGACATCTGGGCCAAGGTATGCGACGGTCTTTGGTCAAAATACCAAACAAATCATCAACTATCTACAGAATCTTCATTACTTGCTCTCGCTCTCGCCCGAAAATAAAGCCTCTCACGAAACACTTCTCACCAGCGCTATGGCACTCAGTCTTGATGGTATTTCCAACAGTTATCCTTCTTCTACTTGGTCTCGAGAAGAACTTGAGCATTACCACACCCACGACCAACCCCTCCATATGATTCGCGGAACCCTTGACAACTTCGCAAATAGGTTTTATGATAAGCCGTTTACCATCATTGTCGATGCCCTCGCTCATGCAGGCGCTACGGGCGAGCACTCGCCCTGTGATGCACTCGTACCTAGCATTGTTGCTGAATACGGTATTGTCCAAAGTATTGAGGAAGGAGCATTTCAATTACTTGAAGGGGAGCGTCCAACTACCGCTGGCGGTGAAGACTGTTTCACTCGAATCGACTGGGTCGCTGATGATCAGCTTTGGAGGGAATGTGAAGCTGCCGAAAAGCGTGCAACTTCGATTATCATGGACTCAGATGACAGCGTGCTCTGGTTTGATCAGTACGGCACAGATTGGATCAGAGGTGTCGGTGCGCACTGTTTCTCTCCAAATCACCTTCCGCCAGGACTAATACATAACTACTACAGCCAAATTTTCACCTGATGCTTACATTCAAATGGCTCTACAACTTGCATGGTATCGAACCCGCCGCGAGTTCACAGCAACATACGAAACTGTCCTGACGCGGATCTTCAGACGTGGTCGCACAGAGGCGCTTCGTACCTTCACAAATGAAAGCCGTACTTGGGTTCTCGCTATGGATAATGACCGGTGGTGGCTGAACGTGAGTTTGTAATGACTTTCTTACGCATCTCTCATCTTCAACAGGCTCAACAGGCTGAGAGGATATTCAATCTTCTGACGAAAGCCATCAACACACACGCTCGACTTACTCGCGAGGCTGCAACTGGCCGTGGAATTGACCGTCACCTCCTTGGCCTACAATTGATGCTCAACTCAAATGAACACCCACCATCACTCTTTACAGATTCCCTCTTTTCAGAAAGTCAGCAGTGGAAACTTAGCACTAGTGGGTTGAGTGCAGGACACTGGTTCAATGGAACTGGGTTTGGTGCTGTATATAAAGATGGTTATGGAATCAATTGTGGGTTTTTATTCATGTGTTCCTATCCTAGACTGATGAGATATGATGTATCAGATCTTGCTGCTCCTGAGATGATAAAATTTGGGATAGAGTGTAAATTCTCAAGTTCTGAGACATCCACAAATACCTTTAAAACAGCAATAACCAATGCTTTGAGAGATATGAAAAAGCTTTGTTTGATTGTGTTAGCTTTATCTGAGAATACACTTATCAAAAGTCATTTGTGATTAATCTTGCACAGATTATATTTGGATTTTTAACTTTTTTATTTTTTTTTATTTTGTAAATACTATAGAAGGTAACAATTGCTGGTAAATTTCAGTCCTCCAAATCTATCTGAGACTCTTTCTAGGTCCAAAAAAATTTCCCTTTGCAATATCATTCACATTCAACCAAGCTTTACTTCCTATCTTTGCAGCTATCTCCCCAACCAAGCAATTTCTTCCAGCTCCAGCCAAAAACTTCTTACTACTGACAACAAACATACCTCGCTTGAACCTAGTGAGCATAACATTAGTACGACGGAGGCTCTTCAAGAAACCTATTTCTCGTGATCGAACTAGAGAAAGAATGATATAATCCTCTTCATTTCCTAAGAAATATAAAATGAAAACTCAAAAAGAATCGAGGAACTACAGAAACATTACCCTGAAATGAATCAACATTAAAACATGTATTTTCCCACCTCAACCCTTCAGGTGAATTCTTCATCCTGATTTCAATAGAATTTTTTTGAGCATCATAGGGAGATATAATCTTGTAATTGAGTTTATTGTCCTGTAGATACTTTGCGATCTGCAATACAACATCTCTCTCTTCTTCATTCTAATTATTCTTTAATGGAAACCATATTCTCAGAATAGACACTACTCACCATGAATGAATCCTCTTTTCTTTTTTCCTGGCCATGTACATCAACAAAATGACAAGCCAAGATTTGATTATTAATAGGATGTTGTGGGTTAGAACTTAGGCAGCCATCATAGACAGCCTCTGAAATGAGCTCCCCCATCTGGGGAGGCATTCGGTCTAAAAACTGATTAGTAGATATATCACAAAAATATAATCACTCACATTGTATATTCAGAAAATATGCATGACCTCGAAGATGGGCGAACTCAAAGATACTCGGTAAAGCATCAGGATTAGAGTCATCCTGACCAAAGGGTGGCACTAATTTTCAGTGAGTTCTCTGTAGAGCAAGAGAAGACGAATTCATACTCACATTGCTTATCATCACCAATAAAGCATGCCTTGCGGAGTGAGACGTATTTATAGAAAACAGAAATGTAATCAGCAACATGTATCTGACTAGCTTCATCAACAACAAGAGTGCTGATGGGGAACTCCTTCGCAAAGATTTTACTTATAGCATCGTTCGATAGCATGCTGAGTGTACATAGGAAGACCTTGATCCCCTTGACCCTCGATCCACATGTATAGAATTCTCCGGACTTGATGATATTTGCATAGATATCACCATAGAGGTGTTCGTGCCTTTCCCAGCTTAGCGAACCAACCAAATGGGAAAGTCAATCCTTCACTCACCAATCATCAATGAATCCATCTGAGATCAGTAGCCTGTAATCATAGAAACCAACTTCAGAGAGTTTTTCAGCAATATTCTTGACAGCAACATTAGATTGCGCAACAAGCCAGATGCCACTCTTGCCGAGTGCCACTGCCATCTGAACGAAGAAGGCAATGACACTAGTTTTTCCTGTACCCGGTGGCCCTTGAATGATGGTAATGACGTTTCGCGAGCTTTTCGACAACATGGCATTGACTGCAGTATGCTGAGATCCATTGAGCCGTTTGGCACTCTCAGAAAGGCTCTCACAGACTGCAGATGTCAACATAGGGTATTTGGAGGCATTAGCAAACCATTCATCGGGCCATGATATAGCACCTTTGTCCTTGTTGAACCAGATGTTTTGCAGCCACGGGTTATCGGGAGTGTCAAGGCCCTGTAAAAGGCGGAGCAGACTTTGACCGCGAGCTATCTCAGCCGAAGTCAGAGCATCACGACCAATGCCAATGATAGATGTGATTTTTCGGTCACCGATACTCTGCTCTCTGAAAGTTGCGAATCGACCATGGGCATCGACCTTGCCACGTGCAGCAAAATTACCGGTATCGTCCTCAACGGTGATTCGAACTTGCTAGAACAAAATACATCAAGTTATTTAACGGTAACAAACGTCACTCGCTCACCTCTGCTTTCCTGAATCGATTTTTGAATGTTTTTGAAGCGATTTCGTGCTCTTTGTTCTTCAAGTCGTAGCCACGATATTCGAAATCTCGATTGATTTGATCGGGCTTTTTGCGATCGAGACGCTGAGAATCGATAGTAATCTTTGCAATAACGTCGAGAAGCTAAGAAAAAAATTGCCCATGAGGACTCGACAACACTGAAAACTACAAAACATACACCATCGTTCATATCAAAAGTGTCGATTCTTTTGACACTGCTGTATGTTGTGACAGCATCGCCAACCGAGCCAAGGTAATATGCAAGCCATGCTCGCTTGACCGGCCCGAGAGCAGCAGTTCGATATTCGGGGTTGTATGTCACATCATTGAAGGCTTCAGCAAGCAGCAGCTCATGTATCTTTGTTTCGTCGCCTAGTGCAGCTTTCAGAATGTCGGAAATACTGTTACGTTTCCTTCTTGGAAAGGCGGACTGAACGTCGACAGCATTTTTGAGGAAAAGCCCTTGTTCCTGATATAAAACCATGGCCAGAGGGGCCAGGTCGAACGCAAAGAACTCCCCGGCATTGCGGCTGAGGAAGCTCATGAGCGACTGGTACTGTTCACTGTCGGGATCGTAGAGAGACGTGGCCTCAACTTGGGCTCGTCGGCTTGGCTGGGGAAACTCGATGACAAGGGCACGCTCAGCGCTAACAATAGCCAAGGCAGCGAGCGCGACAGATTCTTTCCAGTACCCTTCACTGAGACCAATTGGTGTGGCAACTTCAAAAAATGGTTCCAAATGTTGGTACTTCAATTCCTTGTACGCCACTGTCGTTACTTCACATTCCACGTCGTCTGTTCCTGTATCAATGAGAGCTTGGTTGAAAATCATGGTAGATCGCTTATCGGATTTGGTGTAAGTGATAAGAGACCAAGATGGAACGAATTCTTCTGGACGATTTTCACGCCGGGAAATGCCTCGGAGGAAGGCGAAGATCACATCTACAATCAAATTTACTGTTCTAGGAATTTATCGTGGGAAAGCTGGCCATTCAGAAAACCCTTCCTGCAATGGGTCAGCATAACGTTTACTCGTGGTACATCTTTCAGAAATCCGATGCTATCAGTACGAACAAGACAAATGGTGATATAGTCGTCCTCGTTCTCTAGATTTATTTCGACAAAATCAAAAATTCAGCTTGCCTTGGAAGGAATCGATATTGAAAACTTTGTCCTTCCAGTTTAGGTCCTCATCCTCCGAGCGATTCTCCATCAACGATCTATCAACGATCTTTGAGCATCATAGGGGTTTGTTGTGGAAAAACAAATGTGATGTAATCTCATAGATACAATTCACTATCCAACTTTTCCCCTGGCGCTCTTCCCGACCATTCGTAACGTCGATAAATCGACAGCATGTTTTCGCAGGAATTTTACGTTTATATTTGAGGCGACTGTTGTACACCTCTTGCGAGGTGACGTTGCCGATCACGAGGGGCATACGATCTGGATTCTGGATTCAAAACAGAGAGAAAATGAACATTGGATACCAAGGAAAAGAGCGCGATTTTGTAAATGACATAGTTCGAAAACACCCTGCAGAGATCGTATATCATTCTGCCCGTATGGTTCGCGTTGAAGCACAGGAAG
>Ga0157357_1000873_pt1 | contig 12740 bp, 14 predicted proteins | sample AttcapACBM1_FD_111485 | JGI IMG/M metagenome (GOLD analysis project Ga0157357, IMG submission 111485) | Fungus gardens microbial communities from leaf cutter ant in Botucatu, State of Sao Paulo, Brazil - Atta capiguara ACBM1 | ecosystem: Host-associated > Fungi > Mycelium > Unclassified ... | reverse complement strand
TGTTTTATTTAGAAGGTTTGAATTTTTTAGCTTTTCCCTATTTATATTATAACTAATTAATTAACAAAATTAAGAACTAAGAATCAAATGCTTTCAGCTAATTTGATGTTAGTTCTAATTTTTTATTACTATATTATTATTATTATTATTATATTCAAAACCGGCTTTGGGAAACTTTTCCTTTTTAGATTATTTCAGGGCCGGTTTTTCTTTCTTTTTATTATGCTATTTTTATAAAGTTTTATACCGTAGGACCTAAGTTAAGTTGTTTGGGTAGGAGATATTTAGGGTCCTACTTTAATTTATTTTATTATAATTAATTAACAAAATTAAGAATGAAATTCCAGAATAGGGCAAGAGTTTGCACTCATAATTTGCTATACCTTTTGCAGGCCAAAGCCAAGTTTCATCCTTCTGAAAAGTCCGATTTCCCCTTTAAACTGTATGCGAGGGAGGAAATGACCCGTGTTGAAGAGGTTTCAGGGTGCTTTACTATCAATCACTGATGTAGAAGATGCTATACTGGGATAAGGTCTGATACAATTCAGCCTCATATTTGCTATGTGAGCTGCCCGCGTACCAGCCTGTTTCATTGCAGGATTGTAGTAGTGTCCTGAGCGTTTGATTGTGTAGTCATCTGAACTGGATATGACGCCTCGATGTCAGATAATGACGCCAGACGAGGTGCCTCTGATTTGTGTAAGGGCCCACCAGCAAATTGTAGTTCAGATATTTTTTGGTCCTGGTTAGAGAAATCACGAGTTTTCAGATTCCGAAAAACTCGACAAGACCATTGATGCAGACGCAAGCGTGAGCATAGGTCGGTATAGAATTGGGATAGAAGGAGTGTACAGGACAACTCCTAAAGCAATTGTGATCCAGAAAACAATCCTAGTATGTGTTTGAGGAACCAACATTGGCTGGGTTGTCGAGACACTGATGCTCACATGTAGTATTGTTGTCCTCCCCTTAGCAAAACCTGTGCAACCACATGTATATGTCCACTGACAGATAAATTTCGGTTGTTTCTAAGATCTCGGTCCAGGATCAACTTGCAGGAAACGGCGGAGAAAACGAGAGTATCGAAAACAACAGGCAGGAACTCGCTGACTGCTGTATAGCTGTGGATCTGAAATACGATGCAATATTCGGTTCCTCCAATATGCTGGACATCGACACCGATGGGAACTGTGACCGTCAGACAACTGATGCAAAACCAGGCAAACGAATATATCCAGCAAACTTTGCGCCATTCGTGATATACGGCATGAAGACGCCGAAGGAAGAGAAAAGAAGTACATCCCATCGCAAGGAGATAGATGATTCCCATAGCAATATTCATAGCTGCACAATCGGCAATAGGACGAGCTGTGCAGATAACGTCAATTTGAGGTGGGTTTCAGGCATGATATTAACAAACTTTGGACCAGGATGAAGAGAAGGGCATAGGTGATAGCAAAAACCCTAGTTCGACCGGTTAAAATGACCTCGAATAGGAAGATGGGGGATATACCTGGAGAAGATAAAACAAAATTCGACAACTCCGAAACCGCGAGTCACAATTTTGACATCGTCGAGTGTATAGACTAAGGTATCCCAAGTAGAAGCCTGTTTGATCTTGAGACTCGGTTCATAAGTTATTAACTTGCTGCAGGACATACACCCAATATAGCCAAACAAACATTCCTTATGATTTCGAGTTGTTTCGCGATATCTGGTTGAAGATGATTGAGATAGGTATCAGGATTTGGAAGTATAGAATCCATGGTATAGAAGGGAAAGGATCTATGAACTGAGTGGTGTGCTTGATCAGGGATCATGACTGAGGTTCCTAGTATTCACCAACTCCATCATTTTTAAGACTCTATGTCGGATGCTACGAACAATGCCTCGCGCTTTTCTATAAAACCAATTGACCAGCATTCTGTCCACAGAATAACCTCCGGCCAAGTCGTTATCGACCTACAGACTGCGATCAAGGAGCTGGTTGAAAATAGTCTGGATGCAGGTGCCACAAATCTTGGTAAGTTTCGTTTCTTCAGATCTACGTTTTCTCATTACGAAGAAGAGGTCAGGCTTAAGCAATATGGGCTGAGCGGTATAGAGGTTATTGACAATGGCTCTGGCATAACCGAGGAAGATCACGATTCTATCGGTATGTATTGACCTCTCTCATTTCATGCCTTTGACTGTGTTGGTCGTTTCAACCCAGGACTGAAGCATCATACTTCTAAATTAACGACATACAACGACCTTTCATCGCTGGAGACATTTGGTTTCCGTGGCGAAGCTTTGTCTTCGCTGTGTGCCTTGTGTCAGTCCGTCCAAGTTGTGACTTCGACCGCCGCCCCTATAGGGACTTGCTTAGAATTGGACACAAATGGAAGGATAAAGCAGCGCAAGACTGTCGCCAGACAAGTGAGCACTTGTGTCTTGTTTTTCTCGTGATGATTGACGTATTCTTCTCCAGAGAGGTACCACAGTTGCGTTGAAAGGTTTATTCCAGCCTCTCCCTGTACGCCGTAAGGAGCTTGAGCGAAACATAAAGCGGGAGTTCTCAAAGGCACTTCACCTCATGAATGCTTATGCCCTCCTGCCTTGCACCGTTGACCCAGGCGTTCGTTTGAGCGTATCCAACCAGTTGGACAAGGGCACCAAAACACATTTGATTGCCACCCCCGGGATACCCTCAATCAGACGCTCCGTGACGGCACTTTGGGGCCCCAAAGCACTCGATAATATTGTTGACCTAGACCTTCATCTAGAAGTGGAAAGAGAGCGAGGAAGCAAGCGGTTTCTGTAAGTTTTATCTGTTGTCGATCAGTTTTGTTATGACAGGCCTTAGGACGCAGACCGCACAAGTGATTGATCAAGGCCATCTTCCGGTATCTGTTCGCGGACTTATATCCAAATTCAGCGTCGCTTGCGGAAGAGCAGGAACGGATCGACAATTTCTCTATGTCAATGGCCGACCTTGTATACTGAATAAGGTGTGGAGGCATTTGTGTGCAGTTTTTTGAACCGAATCCTCACGTGGCTACCAGGTTCAGAAAGCATTCAACGAGGTGTATAGATCATTTAATGCAACTCAGTCTCCCTTCCTCGTCGCAGATTTCATCGTTGCACCTGGTACGCTGCCCCTCGGCCCAGACACATAAGCCAGTCATGCTCACTTTCTCATTGCCCAGATGCATGTGATGTGAATGTTTTACCGGACAAGAGGACTATCTTGCTTCATAGCGAAGGCAACCTGATTACTGCTCTGCGAGCAAGTAAAAAATTATTTTTCATGCATGTTGGCTGACACGAACTGTAGACGGCGTTAGAGAACCATTTCGACCCTCAACGCTCTACTTTAGATGTCAGCAATAGTACTCAGCCGCCAGAATGCGTTCAAACATCACTAGACTATCTTTCTTCAGAGCGCCCAAGGTTGACGGTCACCAACTATACTTCCCGCACAGCCAGGCACTCATCTACCCTTGTTAATAACCCTGACAAAGACATCATTGCGTTATCGCCGCCTGAACGAACTGATCCTCAGCCAACAATTTCATCAATTCCCGTACGGTCAGTTGACAAAACTGCAAGATCGAAGGAGCCACTTTTCATCCCCGATCTTGACGATGACATGAACTCGGCGCCCGCAGATTCCTTAATAACGCTGGTCCAGCATTCAGTCGTTGGGGCTGGGGAACAAGACCCCGATATTGACGTTGTCGTTGATACCTCAAGGGCTTCTTGGAATAAACCCAACACAGGGCCTCGATCGTCTTCCTCGATGGCTTCGGTCTTCTCTGAGACTAACAATACCATTGATGGTGATCTCCATCCAAGCCCGAAACACAGCCGACTTACCCTCAACATGTCCAGTCGAATTCGGAAGGGGTCTACGAAGTTTTTGGCCGGCTTCACTTCAGACCGATCCCAGTCGGTAGATCAAGTTCACAGTGTGGTGAATGACAAGCCTGCTGAAGAGAATCCCTCGGATGATGTGGATGATGTGGATTCCCAGGTTACCCGTAGGTTCGAGAGGCGAAGCTGTGGTAGCTGTAGCTGATTTAGCAGATGACTTTGAAGGTTCCACTACTCCACCTGCTGAGGATCATCACGATGAAATGGACATTGATGATGATCAGGATGTGTCGTCTGTCCTCAGCTCCGTTCAGCAAAGCATAATGTCGAGTTCTGCTACCTCGCAGACCGAGCCGCTGGCACGACCAGAAATTACCAGGACCAGTGGGGGCGATGACATTTCCATCAATTTCGACTTGCACAAAATTCGATCAAATTACCTCAGGGTGGTGCCTCGTCTTGCAAGAGCACACTCCCCAACATCACAAGATGATGGCACTGTCCTGGAAGATGCCGGGATTCGCAACGTTGACGATGAGGCTAGAGTTGTGCAAGTGCTCTCGCGTATCATTGACAAGACAGACTTTGCAGAAATGGAGGTTATCGGCCAGTTTAATCTGGGTTTCATCATTGCGAGACGAAGAAAATCAGTCGCTTCCAGCAGGATGATGGACGACCTATTCGTTGTCGATCAACATGCAGCTGACGAGAAATATAATTTTGAGCGCCTTCAGCAAACGACGGTTATTCGGTCTCAAAAGCTCTTTCGGTGAATGACTATCAATGCCCTGTGGTTGATTACTGACTATGTACCAACCAATAGACCTCGGCCCCTCGAACTGACCGCATCGGACGAAGTAGTTGCCACTGAGAATCTTGACGTTCTCAGGAAAAACGGGTTTGAAATCGAGATCAAGGGGGGAGATGTCCTTCTAGGCTCCTCGCGACTGATGTTGACCGCACAGCCTGTTAGTAAGAGTACTATTTTTGACATGAAGGGTAGAATGCAGGATATGTTGTTTATATTTCCACTGACCGTTGCCATAAACCAGATCTTGAAGAGCTCATTCACTTGATGAGAGACCGACCGAATGGTCAGGCGGTCAGATGTCGCAAAGCGCGCACCATGTTTGCTACGAGGGCTTGCAGGAAAAGTGTCATGGTTGGCATGCCTATGAATCGACACCAAATGCTGAACGTGAGCATGAAGTGTTGTCGGATGCGATATATCGAAATCTTACAATTACTAGGTTGTGCGCCATATGGGTACCATGGAACAGCCGTGGAACTGTCCGCATGGACGACCGACGATGCGGCATCTGGCCGATCTTGAAGACACAATACGACCAAAAAGGGAACTAGACTGGAGGAGGAGGCTGGGATGATTTGCACGGATATGCCTATTCATATATCGTATTGAAAACCTCTATCTAAATGCAGATCTAAATGCAAACCGATATGAATGTCGGTGGTGTCATGTTGCGCCAGTAATTATTGTCGGGTTGTCAGCTATACATACGCACACCTCGATCTGGATATACTGTCAATGCCTGGATCCGTGATCCAGGAGGCTTCTAATATCCATATGGACCCTTCATGAGGCTGTTCGTGCATGTCTCCTCTATCAACTATTGATGTAGATTGAAAAAATGAGTTGGTTACAGGCTTTACGATTGCGATCACTGGATGTGAAACTGAAACATCGGTTGTGTTCCTAGATGTTCTTGTTACTCGGTTTGGCCAGGATTGTGACGGGAAACAGTCGTGAACGCTGAATTTCTTCGTCACTTCTCTCTGTCCTCTGGGGAAACAAATCTTCAGCATCCAGACCTCAAATCAGGAGGCCGTGACCTGGAAATCTAGTTGACAGTTGACAGTGCTCATCACCTTACCGTCACTAGATCACATCTCGGAATACAATAGTTGACCCAATCAGGCAGAGAATATGCCAAGGAGTCACAAACAACTGAATGGAGAATTGACATGCGAACATCGCCTCCTTTTGCAGGGTCTCTCCCGTACAAAAGTGCCTCATCCAAGTGTCTACCCTTTCCAAAGGCATGTCTGTACCAGCTTCCATTCCCCGTTCATCACCGACTGCCTTCAATCCATTCTATGTCCGATGGTCGAATGCTCCTTTGCCTGGTGAATCGGAGGAACAAGTGACCGTCCGTGTCAAATCATGGCAGGAGGCGGTCAAAAGGAGCAAGGAGATTGATGAGAGTTTGCTAGAGACTAGGATTGTGCTGGAGCGGAGGAAGAAAGCAGTCAAAATTCTGTTGCTGGGTGCGAGGCTTGCCGCTTACGTGAAATAAACCAGACTGAGTTGAGCGTGCAGGCCAATCAGAAAGCGGCAAGGTATGTTTCTCAGTCTGTGGAACAGGATCCATGTCAGTTCAGACGACTCCTCTGGCTAGAGTTCCGTTCTCAAGAGTATGTAGGACATATCATGATTCCGAAGCCCCGCTGAAAAATCAATTCAGATTTCCAGTTGGCTTTCGCCCCCCGCCAGTTCGAGTCCAATCGCCTGACATGGAAACTCATTGTTCAACTTAACCTCATCAAGTATGCACTCCAGTCACAGCAACATCAAAAGCTGAAAAATGGCTACCGTGTAGTAACATCCGGACCATCATTGAGGCCGTTTTTGCTGAGTATGACTTTTCGACGCCGGCAATTGAGGCAAGCCTGATAGCCCGCAAATTTCGACGTGTTCGGCTCAGTCTATCTCCCCTCTTCGTCATCGAGGTCAATCTCATGCAGATGCTCGCTCCCGAGATCAAGGACCCTACCAAAGACATATGTGTTCGAGCCGGAGGTGGCTGGCAGGTTCTACTCCAGGCGCGTCAAAGTAGGCACTCGTTTCCGTCGTTTCCGAGGGAGAGGAACATTTATGTCATTCTTCAAATACAGGAAGTTCAGGTTTCGTCAACAGAAGACAAGCCGACGACGACGAAAGCGACCCAAGTCAGGCATTAATTGCTCAGAAGGAGGAGATATTGTCTCTCTGGAGAGATCCAGAAGTTCACAGAATATTGTCAAAGCGAAATCTTCAGCTTGAAGAAAAGGCAGGATTGTGAGCTTATCAATATCCACGGTCAGATCATCGTCGTTACTCACTGATACCTTAGTTTCATGAACGACGCGGAGCGAATCGCAAGACCTGATTACGTGCCTACGGATTGTATACCCTTCATCCATCTACCTCACTCCATCATAGCCTAAGTCCTTGACCTTCAGCCGATATCATCCGAGCTCGCTTACGAACGGTGGGTGTCGAAGAACATCACTTCGTTGTTGAGAGGGGGGGAGATATCGACTCTGACGTGTATATAACAGATGTAGGTGGAAGCAGAAGTCAGGTGTGTTAACTGCTTTCTGTTCTCGATGACCTCTGACAATGCGGACTCCCGTTCGTCTTAAGCGAGCCTCTTGGGCGCCATTCTTTGACGATGGTGAGGATCCCCTGAACTAGTGCTTTGAAGTCGGGGAAAACTCAAAATTTACGAGTAGTTCAAGCCATACTTTTCCTTGCACCCCTTGCATTTAATCTGACCCTCGAAGAAGATCCACGAGTCAATCGTCTGGTCTGATGTATTTCCCGCCTTGTTATCATTTCAGTGCTGATACATTGGATATCATCAGGAGGACAGCTTGAATCTATGGCGCCAACTCTGTTCGAATAGATTATTGGCAACAGCGAACCTCATGGTTTTCTTTAACAAGGTCGGAAGCGTCTCTTCTCTCACGCAGTTGCTCTACAGTCTTAGAATGATGTCTGATGCCTTATCTCACAGAAAGACATACTGGCATCCACATTGGCATCTGGTGTCCAGGTCAAGCACTTTGTCCCGAGCTATGGGAATCTCTCAAACGAAATTACAGAAGTCACGAAATGTCAGTTGATCCATACTGCATCCCGTGGCACTGCACCGAGATTTCTTTCACAGATTTCAAAGACAAATTCAAATCATGTCATGTATGCTTTGTCAAAAAATGACGATTCTCCGTCAAAACCTATTTTCCTTTGCAGAAACGACTGTCAATAACACCGAGATCTTTCATGTGTTATGAGACCTCTGCAATAGTAAGCCCGACACCAACTCTTTACAACAGTTCTCACTCACTATATCCCAGGACATCAAGTCCATGGCTATACTCCTTATTGGAGGTAAGTTGAATACATTAGCTATCCTTCAGAATAGACTCATCTCTTGTCTAGTGAGAGAATCTATCGTTCGACAGCACTTGAAAAGTGGTGATATGATCTGAGTTTTTTAAAGACGCTCGTTCTTCAACTCAAAGAAAATCAGTGATTGGGGAGACGCTATCTTATGTTTCCTTCTAATGACGTTGCATTTGGTTATTATACAAGCATCAGCAGAAAGAGTTACAGCACAAATGTAAGGTCATGATACATACATCAGCATTAGAAAAATATTTGCTTGTTAAATAGTAGCCCACACAGTGCACATCGACAATCGGAACTCAGAGCATAATGGCATAATGTTGCACCCAACAATAAGGAATGTTCAGATTCAAGTCAGTTAGTCTATACCTTTGGTTAGGCATTGGTCATCGAGGCATCTAGTCTGAATGAGTCACATATCAGAATCCACCATTCCGACCAAACGACAGGGTCAACCGGTTGTGAGCCCCAGAGTCAAGTCGAAGGAAGTGTTATCTACTCCTCGATTTATCAACCCTGGTATACGGACGCCCTCTTGTTTTGTACACTTTCCCCGTCCAAAACTAAAGAGATGCGATGGGCCAGAACTCGTACACGCGAATCATGTACAGTAACATAATTATAATTTATGGACATTCCGTCTTGAACCCGACCATCGAAGACATTCATCTGCTTCTACCTGAAGGGTCGATATGAGTACACTCAGGAGAGACGAGCCGCTTCTGCCTATAGAACTCACCTGGGAAATGCCGATTAAGAAGATTGCCGCATTATTGCTCCGCCACCACGAAGCCGTTTGCGACCCTTCCCGGTTAAGTGCGTGTAATTGGACAACGGTTCCGATCAGACTCGTAGTGATATCATTGAGTAAGAAACGAGACAAGAGAACAGGAGACTGCCGCAGTCGTCAAGACAGATACCAGGAATTTCATTACGTCGGCTTCTGCAGTTTCAGCTATAGCTATAATGAGTATTCACAATTGTTGCAAGAATCTCTGGCTCGCCATAAAGGTAGGTGGACAAGCGTCCCCATGTTTCTTTTTTCACTTGATTCCAGCCGCCATCAAACCCAACAAGTTTGCGAAGGGACGGAAGTGCAATCCAGAGTTAGTCGAGAATAGGCTGAGGGGTGATCCCGAGTTCATATGAGAAAGTATCAAGCATTGTGCGTTAAGCATACTGAAGCCAGCCATTGAGCTGCAATTCAAAATGTATAAATGTAAAGGTACTTCGAGGGCCTCGTAGTCCATGTGAGATATATCCATGTATTCTGTTGCCTCGATGGGAATCAGGGGGGAAGAGAAAATCTCTGTGAAACTGGCCAAGACATTAGTATTCTTCCCATCGAGAGTCATCCCTACGTGCTTTCACGCTAATCGCAAGAGAAGCTAAAGCAATGTCCCAGATACCAGAGCTTGGATACAGTGGTAAATGCGTGGCCTTGATTTCTGTGGCCAATCCAACCCTAGCAGCCAATGGTAACGAAGAAACAAAATTGCTGCGTGAAATCGAAAGAACTCTCAGTACCATCCTCTGGAAGAAACTGATCCATATAAGCTAAAGAGGCAGGATTCTTGATTTTGAAAAAACGGATCATACGTGAAAGAGCCAGTTGAGGTGTTCTTGAGTCAGTTCGCCAAGTCCCATAGATAATTCCCGATCAGATTCAGTTCGAGAAGGAGGAGAGGAAATGGTACTGTCCATATGTTTCATTCTTGAGTGATCGTTATCGACTGTCCTACCTTCATGTTCCTTGTACTTTCCGATCCTGATCTTTGCAGTAATCTCCGCACTCAAGGGGAAGCGCGGCACGGTGGTAGAAACCGGTGATAGAACTAGCACGCATGGACCGCCTGGTGTGGAAGGGGAATATTTGCAAGGTGTCGTAGGCTCAGTAAGTACCAAATTCTCGTCATCGTCCAGAGAACCAGACAACTGGATGTAAGCATATGATGGAACGAAGTTGACCTCGGAGGAGATCTAGCCTCGACCACTATCCTGAGCGATTGAGCTTTCCTCAAACTGACTGAGAGAAGAACTGAGTTCAAAGGAAGTGAAGGTCTGTTTTGACCCCGAAGACGGTCTCGCACTGTACTGTCAAAGAACACATGTCTGTCCTAGGAGGAAAAAGAAGAGTTTTTGTTTTTTGGCGGTCATACATTGGAAGCTGGCTCGAGCGGCCTTCCTCTCCGGAAAGCATTGAGTCCTGACACCAAAATAACAAAGGCTTTGTGACTGGCGATAGGAAGAGATGTGAAAATACCTGCCGGTCCTTATTCGCGGAATACTCGACCATTCTGTTCCTTGCAAGACAGACAACTGAGTATGCAATTGATGCGGATCAGCGCCATCCATTTGGAACATCATATCAGGCCACCCTTTGGCTACCGATAATCGTACATCAAGCAAAGGTGTCGTGGGTGAAAGGTCCAAGGAGGTTGTTGAAAGTTAGGGCCCTGGACTTGAGGAAAGAGGTACTGGGCTGTTAGAATTCAGCTCCATGTCCTTATGTCTATGTTCAGGTTCGAGTTTCCTATCAATTTAGTCAGAGAAAGACCAGAAGTAGCGCATATAGACTGAGCAAAAGCAAGTTGGTTGTCAGAGATCAGAAGGAACTTTCCGAGCTACCATCACAATGAACCGAGAACCGACTTATCTTTGCACGTCATTGGTAATGGAGGCAAGTGTCAAATGTCAAAAGAAATTGTAAGACTTTACAATTACCTGGAGAGAGTGGACTACCTCGAAGATGTACTGCCAAATAACCCAACAACATTGGAGCTGATCAATAGTTTTTTTTTAAATCAACAATTTATTACACAGGGCGCGGTGGCAGACCATGGTAGCTACAATGTAACTACTTACATAAGGACAAAAGAAAAGAAAAGAAAAGAAAAGAAGGAAAAGGACAGAGGAAAAGGAAAAGAAAAGGGGAAAACACACCAAGTTAAAAGCAGAACAAACCACTGTGATACTTTCGTGGAAGGAGAAAGCTCCAAGATTATACTCCAGGAACACAATGAAATGACTTAAAGTAGCCCTGTTTGGATTCCAATAATTCTTATATCTTCTACATTCATGAAGAATATGTTGTCTTGATTCAATCGGATATAATCCACATGGACAGTCGAAATTCTCTCTTATGATACTCTCCTATAGGATCATGATTTGTGATCACTCTAGTTGCTCTTGCACATAAGGAATTTGAGTAACCAAATTGATTAATCCAAAGACCCCCTTTCTTATAGGTGGGGGTGATTGGAAGATAGTTGTTGTCAAGGAGTTCTAAGAAATGATTCCCTTTAAGATCAGATGCCTGGAATGTCATTTGCCAGTTTCTGATAATGTTGTTGCATTCTTCTTTTTTACTGTAATCCCAGGATGTTTTGCATGAGAGGATGGGAGTGAGGTTGAATTTTTTGGATTCTTTGTCAACCAACATGTGATGAGACCATTTGGCTTGGACATTCCCAAAAATTGATGGAATTCTGAGTGTTTTTATTAAAAAACACCCTGAGATCTTGAGCTATGGCTATTGATTGTATTTGATAAGAATGAGTTGGTGAGTCAAAAATACATTTTGCCAAATGAATAGAGTCAGTAATGACTATGATGTGGGATGCTCCAGGAATTTGAACAGCTTGGTTGATCTTGTATCTGATGGCAAATAATTTAGCCTCAGTCAATGTTATTTTAACAGTTTGATGAATGGTTTTTTTGATATTGTTAAGACTTGAATGGACATGTGATATTAATGTAGTAACATTGTTTTTATGCTGGCATCTGAGATAACAACAGCAGTACTAGAATCCATTAGAGTGTTTTTTTGAAAATTTCATCAAGTTTGTGAATGTGAGCTTCTTTGCTTTCTCTATCTTTGTGGTTTGCTGAATGAGAATAAAAACAATTGGGGAAATTGTCAACTAGTCAAAAACCAGAAGAAAAGTCATGATGAAGAGTATTAAAAGAAGGAAAAACTCCATTAAGATAATTATTGACATCTACAATAGAGCTCTTGATTTTGAGTCATTGCTTGGTAGTCATATTTTCTAAGGAGAGGTGATGTGAAGGCAAGTTTTTTGCATGTCTGTTTTCAAGAAGTAAATTAATCATGTGATTTGATAGTAGAAATACAGTTCTGAGTTGATGTCTACCACTGATTTTTTGTAAGTGTAAGTGGATGAAAATGAGGCTAGTAATGGTCTCAATTTCCCAAGTAGGTAATATATGAAAGACACCTGTAATCCAAATAGCAGCTTTATGTTGTATTTTTCTGAGTTCTTTAAGAGGATACAAAAGTGGAGCATTCTTGAAGAATTACAAAGAAAATCCATAGAATGTGATGGGTAGAATACAAGTTCTATAGAGTAATTATTTGTGATGGGAAAGTAATTCTTAAGTTAAGTTTCCCAATATTTTCATGCCTTTTATAGCTGAAAAAGCTTTATTGAAATAGAAGCAGATATGTTGTTGGAAAGATAATTTTCTGTCAAAGATAAATCCAAGGTATTTTCATGTATCCTTTGATCATAAGATAGGACCTCCTATTATACTGAGGTCAAAAGGAGGAGGGTCAAAGTTTTTCTGTAATCTTGAAAAATGGAAGACTTCTAATTTTCTATGTTTGATGATGAGGCTGAACTGATTGAAGAGAAAGGTGATGATATTATAACTACAATAGAGTAGAGTATTTAAT
>Ga0157357_1000870_pt1 | contig 12772 bp, 16 predicted proteins | sample AttcapACBM1_FD_111485 | JGI IMG/M metagenome (GOLD analysis project Ga0157357, IMG submission 111485) | Fungus gardens microbial communities from leaf cutter ant in Botucatu, State of Sao Paulo, Brazil - Atta capiguara ACBM1 | ecosystem: Host-associated > Fungi > Mycelium > Unclassified ... | reverse complement strand
TTCTTACTATAGGTTAGGAAGTAAAGTAAGTATTGGCTCTTCTTCTCCTTTACTCCTATATATCTTGTTTCTCCTTATACTATTACTGTTATGGCAACCACTAGACACAAAGTCCAATAGCAGCACTACAAGTAAATCTCAGAGGAGGGATATCTAGTAGAGAACATGAGTTGTGTATTTACAAGAGAACTCAACAGGGAACCACAACAGTATTTTACCTACTATTTATATAAAGTCCCATGGTCTGTGCTACAACTGTGCATTGTCCTACCCTAATGTCCATGCCCTGTTCTTATGTCCATTACTCATCTTCTATGCATCTTCCTCAAGGCCACCATACCATGTCTATATGCTCTGACATCATATTCTTTAATCTCCATCATACATGCATGTATCATGTGTACACCATGAGAAACCCATGTTCTTTGATGACATCCTAACCCTAAACTCTTCCCAATCCTTCTAGACCCTAAGTCCTTCCAGACTGCTCTAAACTCCTCTAGGCCTATGACATTATGTTATATGACTTCCTAGTCATGTGCCCTCTCTTCTCTTGTCATAGACTAATAATAATACTACTATTATATCTTATCTGTCCTAATCCTAACCCTAAAGTCTGTCCACACTTTTGTCTTATAACAATTACCTTTTATACCTATACTAACACCAACTCTTACTTTTTCACTACTATCTTATCAGATGAGTCAACATGACACAGTGAGATAGTTGCAGCTCCTAATAAGACAACAAGTAGAACAACTAGCTGCTTTGCAAGCATAGCTAGCAGCCAATATAAAATAAAGAAAGGAGTAGAGGAAGCAGCTTCAAGGTTTAGACATAGGTTTCAACCAAAGATAACCAAACCACCATTGTTTAATGGAGATCCAAAAAAGGTGGCAGGTTTTGTGATAGCATGCAAACTATATATTAGAATGAGAATAAGGAAGAAATCAGTAGAGGAGTAGGTATACTGGATTTTGACATATATGCAGGGAGAAATAATAAATGTGTAAAAAGAGAATGTGTTAGCAGATTTGAAATCAGGAGATTAGAAATTTTTATTAGCAAGAGAGTTATTAGTAGCACTAAAGAATGAATTTGGAGAAAATGATGATAAATCTGCAAAAGTGGTAGAATTCAAGTAGCTAAAATAAGGTTCTCATACTATAGATAAGTTTGTTCAAATATTGTCATATACAAGTCTACCCATCCAGAAATTACATCCTTGCTGTGATATCATCTCCCAATTATACAAGTTCATCTTTCTCACAACATACCTTATAGTAGTGCTACAACCATCCAGGTATTCCATCTTCCATGGCAGAGATACTCCTATTCGACTCAGTCTTCCATGATGAAGTTACTTCTGTCAGTGTCTCAACACTGAAATCTCTGCTCAGGGTAATAGGGAATATCCCACTGAAACTCTGAGTATCTCCTATACTATTTCCTTGTATATAAGACTAGTTGTTACACTATAATTTGCTAGTCTAATAATTGACAAATATAACTTCTTATTGAACTCAATCTCCAGTGTTCAACAGTGACACACCAAATCAGTACTCACTCCCCTTTTGAACTTCTCCCTATCATCTGAAGTTGTAATCATGTAGCAGACAGATGACACAGCACATAAGCTGAAGCCAAGGTCATTCTACAAGTCTGCATAACTCCGAGTCCATCTTGCAGACTTTCACCCCCAGTGTGAACTGTACCTGACAAATATTCAGAAAAATAGCTAGAGGAAGTAGATACAAGAGAAGAGTATTAGTAAAGGAGTTTAAATGAGAAATAAATAGTAATATTAGATACAAGCTTATAAAGGCAGAATGATTTCCCCTAGATATTAATAAATGGTTTGACAAGATAATAAATCTGGATAGGAATTGGAGGGAGAGTAGAAGAGAAGAGAAAAGAATGAGAGAAAGAAAAGAGACTCTAGCACTAAGACCAAACATCCCAGCAAATACTAGAAAGGCAAAATGGTAAAAGTTACCATAGCCCTAAGTATAGCCAAGGAGAAAGAGTTTTCAGTAGGTACTGATGGAGTCTGCTTCAATGGAGGGAGTGGAGAGGACTAATACTACCATAGTATACCTACAATAGCAGTGGACAGAGTTTGTACTAAAGTATGACCTATATGCCATAGAGATGGATAGAGAGAGAAACTGTTATAACTGTGGAGAATTTAGACATATTACAAGATACTATAGAAATTAGGGGTTTGTAGAACAAGAAAGAAAAATAAAGTGTGGAGACAATCATAGAACAGACAACTTAAAAGAGAAGGAGAATCTAGCAGTTCTTGATTAGATTCTAACTATAATAAGTTTACAATACTCAATAGTAGAGTAATGGAAAATACATTCTGCTGTAGTTTGAATGAGGATGCTCTAAGAGAAGTGATTATAAAGATCAGCTTGGAAAGAGTTGACACAGAAAGAAATAATAGTAGAAGCATTATTAGACAGCAGAATAACAGATGTTATGACTTAAGCTTAAGAGTTAGAGCAAAAGAATTATCCTTGTATTGGATAACACAAGAGAACTCAATGGAGTTCCTAGTACAATATATCCCACTTATATATACTAGACTAATAGTTCATGCTACATGAATCCTAGCCTATTCTAAAGACTATATATATTATATGCCATTAACATATAGTATAATATTATCATTTTGGAACCTTCTACATTCTTTTGTGATATGTGACCTATGTGTGATATTATGTCATGTTGTGTAACAGTTTGTGACTGTCACATATGATGTCACACTAAACCCTAACCTTAAGAAAATAAAAGAAAACAAGGAAAAATAAAAAATAAAAATAAAATAGAGTCTATCATTTACAACTCTGACAACAGGCCTAGTTATGAGTTCAGAGTTTGCAAAAAAAACAGTAATTTAAGTTAAAGAAGATTAAATGGCTAATATATTAAAAAATATGAATGATATATTTAATAAGAAGAAGCTGATAAAGTATACAGAAGACATAGGGAAAGGATGGAGATCAATGTAATAGAAGAATAGAAGTGGAATGTAATCTTAGAGATGTCCTGGCTAGCTTACCATAACCTGGAAATCAATTGGAAAACAAGAAAAGTAAAAATAATCAGATGTCTCAAAGAGTGTAAAAGGTAGTGGAGATCAAAGCAGGAAAATTTAGAGTGGCAAAAGCAAAGGAAAGAAGAGGAGAGAAAGGAGAAGAGAAAGAAGTGAGAAGAGAAGAAGCAAAGGGAGAAAGAAATGAGAAAGAATAAACTCAAGAAGAAAAAAATACTAGAGGTAAAGAGAGTAATAAAGGAGTGAAAAATCTAGGATGAAGAAGAGGAAATGGTAAAATTGGAGGAAGAAGCCAAGAAACTAGTTTTTCCAAGATTTCACAAGTGGATCTAAGTCTTTGGAAAGAAAGTAAGTAAAATAATGCCAACAAGAAAAATAGAGGACTATGCAATAGAAGTAAAGGAAAGGTTTATACTAAGAAAGGGGAAAGTATACCTCTTGTCAAGAGAAGAAAGAGGAGAGATGTATAAGTTCATTAGTAAACAATTGAGAAAGGAATATATTAGACCCTCAAAATCTCCTCAAACAGCACCAGTGTTCTTTGTAGAAAAGAAGGACAGTAAGAAATATATGGTACAAGACTATATATATCTAAATGAATGGACTATTAAAATAATTACCCTCTACCTCTTATGTTATGACTTAGGCTTTGAGTTTAAGCAAAAGACACACTCTTATATTGAATAACACAAGAGAACTTGATAGAGTTCCTAAGTACAAACATCTACCTTATATACAAACTACTGATGGTCCATGTTACACTTCTTTAGCCCTACCCTAATGATCATGTGTTTGCCTTGAAGTTGACATGTGTTAACCATGCTATATAACATCATTGTTTCTAGAACCTTCTATATTGTTCTATCATGTCACATGAGTGTATGACTTATGTGACCATGACTGTAACCGATGTGACCACCGAGTCACGCATATGTGACATGCAACATCATATTTTGTCTTCTTTGCCTATATCCAAATAAAAAAAAGAAAAAAGAAGCTCAAAATAAAATAAAGAAAAATGAAAGAAAAGGAAAATAGAATAAAACCAAGTTCATTGTTCACAACTCTGATATCTTATCTCATACATTGTAGAAAATATTAGTATAAAGTACTAAGTTAAATTTACAATAGGATTATAATAATATATGAATAAAGAAAGAAGACAAGTTAAAGATGGTATTTACAACTACTAAAGAGTCTTTTGAACCAGTAGTGATGTTTCTTGGACTCACTAACTTTCTAGCAATGTTTTAAACCATAATGAATAAAATTCTACAAGACTTGATCAATATAGGATGTTGTAGCAACCACTAGACACAAAGTCCAATAAAATCTCAAGGGCGGATATCTAGTGAGAACATGAGTTGTGTAATTCACAAGAGAACTTGACAGGGAACTACAACAGTATTCTACTGACTATTTATATAAAGTCCTCATAGTCCATGCTATGACTTCTCTACACCTACCCTAATATCCATGCCCTGTCCTCATGTCCTATTACTTATCCACCATGCGTCTACCTCAAGGTCAGCATGCTATATACATGTGCTCTGATATCATACCCTCAACCCTACTATTAATCTCCATTGTCCATGCGTGCATCATGTGTACACTGTGAGGAGACCATATTGTTAATATGTTCCTTGACATTACTCTATCTCTAGACTCTTTCCAATTCTTCTAGATCTTAGATCCTTTCAGACTACTCTAGACCATTCTAGACCTTATGACATCATGTCATGTGACTTCCCAGTCACATGCCCTTTCTCTCTCATTGTAGACTAATAATAACTACTGTCCTATATCTTATCTTATCTATTATCTGTTCTTACTAAAGTCTGTCCACTCTTTCATTTTATAACAATGATGTTATATTGCCAAGACTACCTCAATCAAAATTATATCTCAAAATTTTAGGAATTTCATATCTTATTGAGAATATGAATATTCCTATATCTACTAATGTAGTTGAAAGAGTCTTACAATTGATATATATATTCAATGATATTGTCCTCATGTCCAAATTTTATGTTATCAAAGCCTCTCTGAAATTAGATATGATGATAATATGAATTGACATTTGGAATGTCCAAAGTGGCTTTAAAGCTAAGAAATTAATTAACAGATTGTTACAAGTCAAAGATCTTAGAGTAAATCAATAAATAGAACCTTATATTAGGTTAACACAAGAGAACTCTGTACAGGATTGTCTACCTTATATACTTAAACTCCATGATTCATGCTAACTACTTCTAGCCTATTCTAAACAGCCATGTGTTTGCTTTAAGGTTAACATGTGTTAAACATATTGTATGACATTATCTTTTCAGAACCTTCTATGCTTTTCCATGTGACACATGATCATATGACTGTGACATTTTAATGTGACATTGTGACTGTGACATCACATTAATCCTAACCCTAAGCCTCCAAAAATAAAAAATGAGAAAAGAAAATATTCAGAGTCTATTATCTTGAATTCTGATATATATGGCTTTTAGGATAGGCTGAGATTTGTGTAACATAGACTATTAGTCCAGTATATAAGAAGAATACATTATATTAGAAACTCGATGAAGTTTTCTTATATTAATACTAATATAAGATTTCTTTCTTATCTTGAACACTTTGAGGTTTAAATTATAATATTAGAACTCAATTTCTGTCAAAGTTGTAAATGATGGATTGGACTTTATTATATTTTCCTTTGATTTTATTTTATTTTTATTTTTATCATTTTTCTTTATTTTATTTTTCTTTTCTTTTTCTTTATTTTGGACTTAGACAGAAGTAGTGGTGTGATGTCACATGTGACAGGTGTCAAGTCTCTGTCACAGTGTTGTTACATATATCAAAGTCACAGTCACACCATTATATAATATAGAGAATATTCTAGAATAGATGATATTATATAACATGACAATAATATGTTGGCTTTATAAAAAGTACATATACTCTAGAGTAGTTTAATTGTAGTGTGCACACAGATCATGGTCTGTGGTATATAAGATAAACTTAGAACTTCATCAAGTTCTTTTGTATTACTCAATACAAAAGTAGTCTTTTGTCTTTACCTAAAGACTTAAGTTATAACAATTTCCATCTTTGAGACTGCCTAGTTCAAGGCCTTCTCTATTCTCTTACTCTCTTATCATTCTTAACTGATAGTCAATGTGACTGCTAATCACTCTCAAATTAAAAGCCAGATCTCACACATAAAAGAAAGCTAGCTACTTAATATAAGCAGTTGTAGACATTGGTAACCAGACTCAGGCCACTAGCTAGATGTTACTCACTGTTTAATTGGATGGTATTGAGTAGTATATATATATTTTTCAAGTAGAAAGCTTATACTGCAGGTTTGTCTGTGACTTGTTCATACAGAGTAGTAGCATTGTCTATTAAAAAGTACTTAGGTTAGAAATTCTCTTCTTAGAAATAATAGTATAACAGTTTGATTAGGGCAGTAGTCAGTAGAGCAGTGTTACAATCAATGTCTCATGAATGCAACATGAACTAGGGTCAAGGGTAATAATGACATGATCAGCTATGCTGCAATAGTCTCAGTCAGCATCTTATGTAGTAGATACTATATCCTTGCTTTATCCTGATATTCTATGACTCGTTTACCTCATATATAATGGACTACTGCCTCATTTCTTGTATGTATATATAGCATAGATATATTTCTGTATTCTTATGCTTTACCACTTGTATATCATCTCTTTACTTCCTTAAGTCTTTGCCTAAGTGCAATCTAAGCTCTAAGCTAAGATCATAATAGGCAGTAGGATAAGTAGTCAGTAAACAGTATAAGATAGTACAAGAAGAGAGCTTGCTAGCATCTACTGAGATAGTGATGAGTAAAGGATACAATTCTGGAAGTGAGGCTAACACCAGCCTCTCTCCTTTATACAATTCATTATTATTATCTTCCTATTACAATATAAGTTAACATGAACAAATCATTCAGCAGTATAAGAAGCAAATTGCCATAATATAGGCACACTCCCAAATATGTCAGCAGTAAGAAGAGTAAGAGTAGCAGTGGCCCCTAGACCCAACATCAGATCAAACATAGAAGTGGCTATGTCACAAACTTTCAACAAGGAGGCAGGAAAAGTTTTGGGTTTTTTGACAGTGTGTAAATTATTAAGAATGAAGATAAGGGATGATTTGGTAGAAGGGCAAATACAGTGGATGTTATCTTATGTATAAGAAGGGTCAGTGGATATTTGGAAGGAAAATATGTTGAAAGATCTAGAGACAAGAAGTCTAGAATACAAGTCAGTCAGAGAATTTTTGGCAAATGTGAAGAAATAATTTGGTGGAGGAGACAATAAGACAATGAAAATAGCAGAGTTGAGAAAATAGAGCAGAGAAATAAAACAATAGAGAAGTTTGTACAGGAGTTCAGAAGAATAGCCAGAGATAGTAGGTGCAAGAAAAGACTGTTAGTGAAAGAGTTGAATGTCAATCCAAGAATATTAAGCAGTGGTATAAGAGAGTAATAAGACTAGATAGAAATTGTAGAGAAAGTAGGAAAGAAGAAGAACAAAAAAAAAAGGAAGAGGAAAGAAGAATTGAGAACAAGTGGAAAAGAATACAGGAAATAAGAATAAGAGAAGAAAGAATAGCAGAGAAAGAGTGGAGATGACAGAAGGAATAGAATAGAAAAGACAGAGACAGATGAACAGGGAAAAATTAATGAAAAGAGGAGGTATTTTGGTTGTGGAGGGTCTGGACATATTGTAAGAAATTGTAAAATAAGAGAGAAGAAAGAGGTTACAACACTGCAATTTCTGAATAAGTTTGAAGTACTAATAAGTAGAGTGATGAATGTGGTAGAAGTAAGTAGAGGAGAAGTAAGAAAAGATAGGCGTCAGAGTTCAAGATGGTGGACTCTAACTATATTATTTTTCTTTTCTCATTTGTTATTTCCTTTTCTTTTATTTTTATTTTGGAGACTTAGGGTTAGGGTTAATATGACATCACAGTCACACTGTCACACATAAGTCACATGACAATGTCACAGTCACATGTCACATGTCACATGGAAAAGCATAGAAGGTTCTGAAAAGATGATGTTATATAGTATGTTTAACACATGTTAACCTTAAGGCAAACATATGGCTGTTTAGGGTAGGCTAGAAGTAGTTAGCACAGACTATGGAGTTTTAGTATATAAGGTAGACAATCCTATACAGAGTTCTCTATTGAGTTCTCTTATATAACCCTATATAAGGTTTTGCTCATTAACCAACCCAAAGGTCTTTAAGTTGTAACAATAGGAGAATGATTTTAAGAGAGAAAGAAAGAAAAGAAGAAGAAAAAATCAAAGAGAAATAAAATGATGGACATAAAGAAAGTAACAGAAGAGTGGGAAATTTGGGACAAGAAAGAAAAGACAGCAAAGTTAGAGAAGGAAGCAAAAAAAAATGGTATCAGAATGATTCCACAAGTAAATCAAGGTTTTTGGGAAAAAAGCAAGTGAGAGAATGCCAATGAGAAAAATGTGGGACCATACAATAGATTTGAAAGAGAGATTTATACCAAGGAAAGAGAAAGTGTATCCCTTGTCCAGAGAAGAAAGAGAGGAAATGAAGAAGTTTATTCAGAAGCAGATGAAAAAGGAGTATATTTGACCATCAAAGTCATTACAGACTGCACTGGTGCTTCTTGTAGGAAATAAAGATAGAAAGAAGAGAATGGTACAAGACTATTGGTATCTTAATGAGTGGATAGTGAAGGAAAATTATCTATTATCACTAATGTTAGACATTATCAAGTATATTAGAACCAAGAAGGTATTCATAAAGTTAGATTTAAGATGGAAATATAGCAATGTAAGAATAAAGGAAAGAGATGAGTGGAAAGTGGCCTTTACAACACTAGAGGGGTTGTTTGAGCCAACAGTCATATTTTTTGGATTAACAAATTTACCAGCCACATTCCAGGCTATAATGAATGAGTTGCTAAGAGACTTGATTGATATAGGAAATGTAAAGAGCTTTATCAATGATGTGATAGTAGGAATAGAGAGCAAGAAAGGACATGATGAATTAGTAGAAGAAATATTAAGGAGAATGAAAGAAAATGATTTGTATGTAAAACCAGAGAAGTGTAAGTGGAAAGTTAGGGAGGTGGACTTTTTAGAAGTAGTAATAGGACCAGAGAGAATAAAGATGGAGGAAGAAAAGGTAAAGGCAGTGTTGAACTGGCCAGTTCCTAAGTCAGTCAAGAATGTACAAGAATTCTTGGGACTGGTGAATAGTTTGTGAAGGATTTTGCAATGATAGCAAGGCAATTGCATGAGTTGACAAGGGAAGAGCAGAAGTAGAAATAGGGAATTAGGCAGAAGAAGTCATTCAAAGCATTAAAAAAATAGTTTACTATAGAATCTGTTCTGGTGGCACTGAAAACAAGATAAGAAGATGAGGATGGAGATAAATACATCAGATTATACTACAGTAGGATTATTGTTGATGAAGTATAATGATGAACAGTGGAGGCTGGTGGCATACCTCTCAAAATCTCTCAATAAGACAGAGAGGATTTATGACAAGAAGATGTTAGCAGTTATTAGAGGTTTAGAAAACTGGAGACATTTATTAGAAGATGCTGAATTCAAGTTGAAGGTCTGGACAGATCATAAAAATTTGGAATATTTCATGAAGACACAGAAGTTAAACAGATGACAAGCTTGTTGAGCATTATATCTGTCAAGATTTGACTTTACTTTAAAACATGTCCCAAGTATACAAATAGAGAAGGCAAATGGATTAAGTAGGAGACTAGATTAGAAGATTGGGATGGAAAAGAATAATGATAATCAAAAATTAATAAAAGAAGAGTGGATATGAGAAATAATAAAGATGGTAGTAAAGTGACTGGAGATAGAATTAGTGGAAAAAATAAAAAAAGCAAGAGAAAAAGACAAGGAAGTGATAAAAGTAGTAAAAAATGAAGAAGGTAGATGTTAGATATTATAATTCAAATTCCTTAGAGTTGGAATAAGAACAAAATCTTAGATTATAAGAGGACTCAATAGAGAGTTCAGTACAGAACTGTCTACCTTATATATGCTAGACTACTGGTCTGTACTACAGTACCATTAACCTACTCTAAAGGCTATGTGTTATCCATAAGGTCAACATATGTCAAATACATTGTAATAATATCATTTCTTTCTAGACCTTCTATTATATTCTATCATGACACATGATTGTGTGACTGTGTGACTGTGACAGCATTATATCACTCTAACTCTAACCCTATATCCAAGAATAGAAAATAAATAATAAATAAAAATGAGAAAAAAAACAAAAAAATGAAAAGTTTTAAATCTACTGTTTTTGATTTTAATATTGAAGCATTGAGAGGTGATGAGTGGAAAATTGAAGGAGATTTGGTGTTGAAAGAAGAGAAGATATATATACCAAAGGATGAAAAGTTGAGATTAGAAGTTATCTGGATATACTAGTAGTGTGATATAGAGAAAGATAGAAAACAATAGAGTTAGTAATAAGAAATGTAGGAAAATATGTGGATGGATGTGACATATGTTAGAGAATGAAGAATAGGATAGAAGTACTAGTAGGGAAGTTGATAATGAATGAGGTGTTGGAGAAGATATGGATGTACTTAATGGAAGATTTTATCACTAAGTTACCATTGGTAGCAGGAAAATATATGATATTAGTAGTTTGTTATAGGTTGTCAAAAATAGAACACTTTGTAACAATTACAGAGAGAACATCAGCAGAAGAATTAGCAAGATTATTTAGAGATAATGTATAGAAGTTGCATAAATTACCAGATAGTGTGATAAGTAATAGGAGACCACAATTTGTCGTGAAGTTAATGAAGGATTTAAATAAGATGTAAGAAATAGAAATGAGATTGTCAACAGTATTCCACCCATAAACAGATGGACAGATAAAACAGATAAACCAAGAGTTGTTGAGATTAACCAGAGTGGCTAATAATAGTAGAGTTTGCAGTGAATAACAAAGTTCATTCAGCAATCAAGATACTGCCTTTCATAGCAAATTATAGAAGAGAGTTGAGAATGGAAACAAATATAAGAAGAAAAGAAAAAGTAGAGAAAGTGACAGAGTTTGCAGAAAAGACAAGAAAAGTTTAAGAGAAAGCTAGAGTAGCACTAAGAAAAGCACAAGAAGAGATGAAGAGACAAGTAGATAAGAGACAAAGAGAAGTAAAAGAATGAAAGAAAGGAGATCAAGTGATGTTAAGCATGAAGGACTTGGTGTTCAAAGAAAGACTAGTGAAAGTTGATAAAATGATATGTGGGGCCTTATATGATTGAGAAGGTAATGTCAAAGAATATAGTAAAGTTAAAACTACTGGTCTCTATGAGGATTTATTTGGTAGTGAATGTTAGTAGAGTTGTTAAATATATGAAACCAGTAAAGAGATAGAGAGTAAAAGAACCAAAATTAGTGGAAGTCAATGAAATAGAAGAATAGGAGATGAAAAAAATATTAAACAAAAGAAAAATAAGAAGAGTAATGAAATATTTAGCATATTGGAAAGGGTTTACTGCAGGAAACAATATATGAGAAAAGGAGAAGAATTTTGAAAATACAAAGGAGTTAGTAGATAAGTTTGAAGAAAAGCTAAGCATAGAAATAAAAAGACAAGAGAGGTTAAAAAGAGTGTGAAAAATGAAATTAAATCCAGATACAGAATACTTTAGAAGAAGTGAGCTACTAGGAAGTGTGTACAGTAATGATTCTATTTGGATGGAATGATAGAAAGTTTGAAAAAATATTTTTATTTTTATTTTTTCCTTTTTATTTTCATTTATTTTACTTTACTTTTATTAAGATTAGGATTTAGCATGATATCATATGTGACTGTCACACATCTGTCACAGTCACATAATCACATATCACAAAAGAACATAGAAGGTTCTAGAATGATGATATTATATCATATGTCAATGGCATGTGATATATATAACCTTTAAGGTAAGATAGGCTAAGATTCATGTAATACAGACCATTATTCTAGTATATATATATGTACTAGGAACTCCATTAAGTTTTCTTATATTAACTCTAATACAAAATTCTTTTTTTATCTTAAATACTTTGAGGTTTGAATTATAACAAGATCTTGGATAATAAGGATAACATGAGCCAATTTGAGTCTGAGAGGACTTCAGATGAATCTTAATTTGAAAAAGAGTTTGTGAGAAAGTTGAAGAACTGATTAAATGTTGAAGAGCTTACTACTGAAAAAATTGTTAGTATTGTTGAATTAACTACCACTTGAATTGAAGTTTTCAACTCAGATACTACTACTCACATCACTTTCTATTGAGACAACTTCTCTACCTTCTAATATATCATACCAACAGTTCTGCAAGCTATGAACAAACAAAGTCTTAGTATAGTAGGGCAAAAAGAACTTGTTTTAAACTTACTAAATGGTACTATATCATCTAAGCTTCATCTTAGTGAAGTTCTATATTCTTCTAAGGCTAGGTATATTCTTATTTCAATTGGGTGACTTGATGAGACTGGTTTCTTAATAACATTTACAAATAAAAAGTATATTTATAATATAATTAGTTCTTGAGTTGCTAGTGTTTTCTAGAATGATAAAGAATTATATAAATTGGTTAGAGAGATAAAGAAGGTGAATGTAGTTAATGAACTGCTTACTCTGAATATGCTATAT
>Ga0157357_1000869_pt1 | contig 12794 bp, 11 predicted proteins | sample AttcapACBM1_FD_111485 | JGI IMG/M metagenome (GOLD analysis project Ga0157357, IMG submission 111485) | Fungus gardens microbial communities from leaf cutter ant in Botucatu, State of Sao Paulo, Brazil - Atta capiguara ACBM1 | ecosystem: Host-associated > Fungi > Mycelium > Unclassified ... | reverse complement strand
CAACTTTGAGCTTGGGGGACAACTTTGAGCTTGGGGGACAAAGCTGGTCCTTGAGCCAGACCTGGTGAAAAATTTGCTTGCTGAGCACTGGAACTGGAATTGGATACTGTGTTTTTCATAATAACCCTTCCAGAAGTCAGTCAGTATCCATCACCTTAACAAGAAAAAAACTGAGGGGCAAAGAATCCTGACAGGAAATTGACCTCTACACCCCTCGAAGTCAACCTTTTTTCAGTCGGACTTGGAACCAAGCTCAGGATTCGCCATAACGTCATGTTGAAAGATGGCCATAACTCCCCCGTACCCTCAATGGCAATCCCTCCTCCTCCCTCCTCCTCCTCCTCTCTTCATCACCTTGTGTGGAGGCCATTATGGGTTTACGTTCGTAAACAAGAATGACGGAGAGATTATTTTGATACATATATCAAACCCTCTAATTTATCAGGTTCAGGTTCAGGTTCATCAATGGTAGAAAGGAATATCGAAGGTTGGGCTCAGCTCAGATCAACTGACGAGATAAGATAATACAAGCTTTGAGAGAATTGAGTAACAACAACAGCAAAAAAAAGCGCTTTGATGAACTTGGTAGTATAATAGTCAAAGTAAGTGGTTGTGGTTGTGGTTGTGGTTCGATGGGCAAGTTCTTTTTTTTTTTTCTTGAAAGAATGTTGAAGTTGAAGATGGGGGATTGTTGATCAAAGGAGGAGGAGGAGGATCGAGGACACGAGGATCTGGAATCTAGAAAATAGTACATCAAGGCCACTAAATCTACTAAAAAAAAGTTTGGTATACTGGTACAGTTGGATTTCCAGTGAGGACTATTTGTACTTGCTCCTATTTCCTTTTCCTTTTTTTTAAATCAAAAATTTATTACACGGGGCGCGAGGGCAGACCGTGGTAGCTACTTCATAACTACATACATTAAGACGCAGATTACATGAAGAGAAAGAGAAAAGAAATAGAAAAAGGTAGAAAAGGAGAATTAACTAAGAAGAGAGAAAAAAGAAAGGACAACTTCAACGAAGCAACAAGTTAAGAAGATCATGTAATACTTTCACCAAACAAAAAAGCATTACTGTTGTACACTAGGAATAGTGTGAAATGATCTATTGTATCCCTTCTCAGATTCCAATATTTGTTATATCTTTTGCACTCATGTAAAATATGTTGCCTAGTCTCAATGGGATAAGTACTACAAGGACACTTGAATTCTTCTTGGGGAAAGAATCTTAAACAGTACTTGCCAATTGATGCATGATTCACAATTGCTCTTGATGCTCTCATACATAACAAATTTGAGTGCCCAAAATATTTGAGCCATGTTCCACTTTTAGAATAAGTCGGTTTGAGTGGATTGTTATCATCATCTGACAAATCCAAGAAATTGTGTCCTTTATCTTCTGATGCTTGGAAAGTCATTTTCCATCTATTGACTAGATCGTCACATTCTATTTTCTTGCTAAAGTCCCATGACAACTTCCAAGGAAGACTTGGAATGGGACAAAACTTTTTTGTCTCTCTGTTTACAGCTTTATAGAGGGACCAATCACATTGACTAGGGCATTCCCAGAATTTGATGGTGTTATTGATATTGATACTGAAGAATTTCCTTAGTTTGTTGGAAATTGAGGCCATATGAACTTGAAAAAGATGTGATGAAAAGTCAAATATTTTCTTAGCTGAATGAATGGAATCTATAATGACAACTATTTTCCTGACATCTTGCAGATTGGTGGCTTGATTTATGCCACATCTTATAGTGAACAATTCAGCTTCTGTAGAAGTGACATTAACTGCTTGGTGGATCATTTTAATGACTTGTTTGTTATAGATGTGGATATGAGCGATGGAGATGGCAACATGATTTTTGATACTGGCATCAGATACTACAAGTGCAACTGATGGTTCTGAAGAGGAGTTGAGAGCAATATTGTCAAGGGATTGAATATATACTTTGAGATTTGTGTTGCTTTGCTTGTTTGGAGTATGAAAAGAAAAACAATTAGAAAAGATGTCAATAAGACAATGACCTGGTGCAAATTCTTTGTTAAATGGGTCAAAGGAAGGGAAAACCTCATTGAACCTATTATCCATGTCGACAACAGGACCCTTGATTTTTAACCACTGTTTAGAAGTGAGGTTATTCAATGATAGTCAATGAGGAATGATGTCAGATGATTGATTGGTTTCCAGAAGAAACCTTAGAATGTGGTTGTGCAGGAGAGAGTGAGCTCTAAGTTGTGATCTGCTACTAAGCTTTTGAAAGTGAAGCTTGATAGGAATGAAACCTACAATGGCCTCAATGCCAAAGAAAGGAGATGTGTGAAACACATCTAGAATCCATATAGCAGCTCTTCTTTGCATTTTGTTGAGCTCTTTGAGGGGATAAAATAGTAGCATCTTGTTATAGAACTACAATTGAAATCTACACAAAGCAATGGGAAAAATGCAGTTTCTGTATAATAGATGCTTTTGTTGAGAGATGAGGCCACAAGAAGAGTTCCCAAGTAACTTCATATATTTGATCATAGAGATAGCTTTATTAGCATAGAAGTTAATATAATAATGAAATGTTAACTTCCTGTCGAATATAAAGCCTAAGTATCTCCACAAATTCTTGGGTTATAAGATAGGACCACCTATTGGGGAAAGATCAAGTGGTGGGGAGTTGAAAAGACTAGATGATCTAGAGAAATGGAATACTTCTGTTTTTCCATGCTCCGACTTGAGACCAAATCTATCTAAAAGAGAAAAAATGATTTGATAACTACAGAACAGAAGAGAATTAGAGACAGATAAAGATTTGTTCTGAGCTATGAGTAAGCCATCATCTACAAATGAAAGAAAAGAAATGGGAAATTTTAGGATTTTTAAGCAATTTTCAAGAATATAGAGAATCAGGGAAATGTATAAAGCAAATAAAATAGAGGAGAGGGCCAAACCTTGACCAACTCTAATGTTAATGTTATAGAAAGATGAGAAAAAGGAATTCCAAACATATTGAGTTTTTTATCCTACTAAATAGTTTTGAAAGAAAAGAGAGATCTTTGGATCAAAGCTAGCTTTGTTGAAAATGTGAGAAAGCAATTGGTAATTTAAAGATGGAAAAGATTGGGCGATGTCAAATGCTAAGGTACTCATATTGACATTCTTGACCCATTCTGAGCAAATGAAGTGCATAAGAACAATTTCAGTATTGATCATCAAATGTTATTTTAGGCCATCCAATTAACTGGGGTAAATGAAGTTGTTGGAAATTGAATGGAATTGAAGTCTTTCACTAATAACTTTCTCAATGAGTTTACTAATTGTATTGAGAAGAATAATAGGTCTGAATGATTTAGAAGAATCATATAACTCTTTGTTGAATTTAGAGATAATAATGAATGTCGATATTTTGAAGTGCAATGGCCAATAGCCTAATTCAAAGCATGCATCAGCAATATCAACAATTTTTTTCAGACACTTAGAGTCTTTAACAATGGTCTTGAGATGTTTCTATAATAGTTTGTTAGAATCAGAAGTCAAAGAATTATTGCATTTGCTGATAGAACTAATAAATTCCACTTCAGAAAAAGGCATTTACAAAGTTGAATGTTTGTTTGCAATTTCATTAAGTAGACTGATATCAATTTGATGATGTTAAGTCCTATTGAAAGTAAAATGAAGTACTTACCATAGATTGTTGATTTCAAGACATGGTTGATCATTATATTTGATCATCTCTATAGCTAGTAGATTGCACTTGTTAACCCAGTTCATGAGAGCCCAGAGTCCACAACCTTTATTAGTGATTTCTTGGATTTTCAGATTGAAAAATGCTTGTTTTGTTTTCCTGACCATATACCTGAATTGTTTCCAATCTTTAATCTGTTTTGATGATCTATACTTTTCTATATCTCTATTACAATTGGCATTCTACCAGCTCTTTGATCATTTGGTAATATTGACTGTTTTTGAGTGTTGGGCCCATAAAATTTCAATGGCATGAGTGATGGATTGAACTGAACTTTTAAGAGAAGTAGTGTCAGTAATGTTGAAAGTGTCAATCACACTAAAGGATTTGATAAGTTCACTGATGAATTTCTTTTTTTCATCGCTGTCCTTGATAATTGTATGCTTCTTGGTTTGGAATGTTCCTCAAGGATTGGGATGCTAACAGTAAGAGGAGGATGATTGAAAACAAGTCTCCAGTTAGAGTAGATAAAGTAATTGTCTAGTTCTTCAGATATAGATCTGAGAAACATCAGATCAATAACCAAGTTTGAGTTCTGATTATTATCCAAATATCTAGTAGAAACATGATTTAGTGGGAACAATAAACCCAAATGTATAGAGTTCACAATGTTTATAAGTAAGTCACTATGAATGGAATAATGAGGATAATTGGAATCTCAAAAATTGTCTCTTATATTGAAATCACCCGTTATAATGAGAACATTATTAATAATGACTTCAGTATTCTTAAGATACTTTAAAGCCAATTAGGACAAATATAAATAGTTATTAATCAAGAAGAAAATTGAATTGTTGTTAAAAAATGAGATAAGAGAAATATCTCAATAATTGAAAATATCTTTGCATAGCAAAAAGCAAAGAGAAGAGAGTCTTGTGTTGATGTAGGTAATAACTCTCAGAGAATTATTTTCTTTGGAGGAAGACCTAGAGAAAGTAATCTAATTAGGGTGATTCAGAACTCCTACCAATTCTTCTCCTTCTTTACTTTCTGTACTTGGTATAGAGCAGATTGTCGACAACAAAGGTTCTTGGATAAAGATGATATCAAATGCAGATTGAATTTTGAGGATAGTATTGATGACTGAATTGTTTTTCCTCATGTTCTATAAAAAAATCTTAATATTTTTGATAATCATACAAGATCACTGTTCACAACTGAATAAATCAACTGTCTTTTACTCTCATGAAACTTCTGATATTCTTTAGCATGCTATTCTTTGTTGAAGCAATGTCTCCAGAATAGACAAAGGTTCAAATCAGCTTGGTAATCCTCTTTACAATTCAAATACTTAAATGAGTGAGGACAGGGATTGCTCTGTTTGGTTTCTAACCTAGGGGGTTAGTTTTTAGGTTAGTCTTACAACATCAAGAGAATTCAATCCTTCTTTTCTTTTACTACCATTTAGTATAGTTAGCACTCATAGGAATAATAGTGAATATATTGTTTCTTGTATCTCTAGACAATACTTTGAGCAAGTAAATATGAAATCTAAACAACCAAGTTTAAAGAAAGCTTTTTTACCATACCCCCCACAACAGCCTTCTTCCTCTAGCAATTGGGAAGATGATATTGACATGGTGGTTGATACATCTACAAGTGTTCCAACAACCCAAGACAATGTGTCATCACCTTATGTTCAAACAGGAGGAAGCAACATGTCTATGTCTCATAGTTAAGGTATGGGTATTTCTATTACAAGACCTAATATTGAATTAACAGCAATTCTTTATAGCAATAATCAACCTATGGGATGGCTTCTTTTCCCCTATTTCTATATTTGGGGTTAATGAATCTTTGGGCAAAGACACCAAAAATATTATGTGCTTACTTTAAAGAATCGGAATATATATCAAACAATGTTCCATCAAGTTTAACTTGAAGATACCTATACCTTTGGATTTTAAACCTATCATTTCATTGATATGGTAATTAATCAACACTGTTTATGAGTTGGGATGGAACTAATTTCCTATTAATGATGAGCAATTTATTTCTTTTGCAAAAAAAATAATTATTCAATTTACTCCAAAAGCAAAGTCCATTGATTCAGAGCAAACCTTTAGGTCAACTCCAAAAACTTTGATGCTAAAACCAATTTAGTTGCCATCTGTTATGCCATTATCTTTGGCTATTCTTCCTTCTGACAACAAAGTCAACTCTATCAACAAGAAAGCTCCAAAACCTTCTAATGTCAAGAAGTTATATACACAAGCTTCAAAAGCCAACATATCACCAAATGTTGAAGATGTTTTGTGAATCAAAGAAGCATTTCCTACTTTATCAGCTAATGAAGTAACAAAGATGATTAAAGCTAAGAATAGTGGCAAGGGGCAAAAGAAGCCCAAAATCAACATAACAACCAAAGGGCCATTCAGGAAGCAAAAAGTTATTCCTATGGCAAAATTGAATGCTGAATTAATTATTAATTCAGCTAATTCAACAAATTGCTAACATTAATAAGAGTCTGAAAGAGTTTAAATCAGATATAACAGCAGACTTCATTCATATCATCAATAATGGAGTCATCATCACCACTGACAAACTGGCTAATACTTCTAATTTGAAGATAATTGAGAAATATATCAAAAACATTAAAGAAATCAAATCAGATGTGATTGAAAGTCCTCACTTATCCAAGTCCAAGTTGTATTTGAAGATTATTGGACTTCCATACATAGTGAAGCATAGTTCTATCACTCTAGATATTATTGAAGGCATCTTCAAGAAGACATATATTTTCAACAACATTGTATTAGCATCAAAACCATGTATTATCAAAGCTTTACCCAAATCTGATATGGTAGTAGTTTGTGTTGATATCTGAAACTTGCAAAGTGAGTCAGCCACTAAGAACATTATCAACCAACAATTCAATGTTAAACAATACATTGCCACTATTCATGGTATAAATACAAACACTAGCATTCCACAGTGCAAGAACTGTTGGAAATGGGAACATTTAACACTCAGTTATCACTCTCACATGTCTAGATGTGCAAAGTGCAATAGAGCACATCTTACCAAACATCACAGAAAGAAGGTATGATGTTGCAAAGAGAATAAGAATTCCAATAGATTGGCCACTATAGAAGGAGAGCTATATTCTCATGTCTTCAAATGTGCTAACTGCAAAGAAGACTGTTACGATTGATGCCTCCAGAATGCAGCATGGAAAAGGGCAAATGGTATGACAACACAATCAGCTGCACCATAGTGGTCTCAGTCAGTGCCTCATGTAGTAGGTGCTACAACCTTGCTTTATCCTAATGATCTCCTCATTTCATATGCCTCATGTACTATATATGGTTTCCTCATTTTACTCTCTCTGTCTAGTATATATAGCATAGATACTCTCCTGTATCCTTACGCTTTACTACTTGCAATTTATTCCTTAACCTGTCCTCAAGTCTTTGCCTAAGTGCAACCTAAGCTCTAGCTTAAGGTCGTAACAAAGACCATCAAGCAGACAGTTATACCTGTCCATTTTGACATAACTATTTCAATAGAAATTGGCATGGTAGAAAACAATAGGAGCTCCTTTGAAAATAGAGTACAAATAATGTAGAAATCCTATTAGTTATATATAGTTCTTTTTCTTTTTGCTTTTTTACATGTTACTTCTGTTTGAATGTATGTAGTTACAAAAGTAGCTACTGCAGTCTGCCCTCATGTCCTGTGTAATAAATTGTTGATTAAAAAAAACAAAAAAAAACACTAAGAGAATTGATGGTGGTGTTCAGTCATATATGGACCATTGCACTTTACACACTTTGATCATTGAACTCTGCATGATTGCATATTATGCCCCCACTTCCAACATTTCTTACACTGCAGGACATCAGGATTCATATTTACCTTACAAATTGTAGTGATAAAGCTTTCAAAGTTGAAGTACCTGTTGATTAATCCTTTAGCATTGGAGCCACTTTGTGAATTCCAGATGTCTAGTCATACAATAGCCATGCCCAACTTCAAAGATACCTTGATAATTCTTGGCCTAGAAGTGAGCAAGATGTTGTTGAAGATGTGGTTGTTTTTAAGGATCTTTTCAACCACTTCTGAGTTTAGTAGAACATTCATATTCTCCATGAGATAAGGAAGACCAATGATCTTGAGATATGACTTAGACTGAGGTAGATGAGGGGCTTGAACATTCTCCACATCAATCTGATTGGTGTTCTTGATATATTTTTCCAGGTCTAAAGCAGATATAACTTTGTCAGTAACAATGATGATACCAGATTTTTCTGATCTAATATAGTCTGTTTTGCACTCTGATTTGATGTTTTTGAGCAACCTATTAATGTTAATAATGTGATCGCTTGAGTTTGCCATGAATTTGCCCGTATTGTTGCTATTCATTAGAATGATGACCTATTTGTGTGAAGGCCCCTTGGTAGTCATATTGAGTCTGGGTTTTGGTTTATTACCTCCATTGATGATTTTCTGGATGTTCTCAATTTTTTTCCCTTGAAGATTAGGGAATGCCTCCTTGATTTTCAACACTTCCCTAGCGATGTTGCCTGAGGAAGATGCTTGTGCATAGGATTTCTTCATGTTTTCTTTTCCTTTTGAGTTTTCAATCTTCTTGAAAAACTTCGTGATGTCTTTTACTTCTTTAGGCAATCTGCTGACAGAGGCCGGGTTTTTGTTGTCGTTGCTACCTTTGTTCTTCGGTATATTGTTGATTTTTGGAGTAAACTTTGACGCTACTTTACTTCTGAAAGACATGTTGTTGTCGACCGAAAGGGCATCCCAACCTGAATCATAAAAGGCTGAGATGAGCTCCCAAGCTACTTTTCCGACACCTTTGAGATCATCAAGATCATTGACTTTACCTCTCTCAACCGATTTGTTGAGAATGTACTTAGTGATATGACTGAGAGACACCTTGATATTTTTGATGTCCGAAGGAAGGTGTTCCAATGAACCATGGAGAGAGACGGGCTGGAACGCACCATCCCACAAATCTTGATCCGTTGCCTGATCAACATCATATGGCAATTGAATGTTGAAGGTCGCTTGTTGACTGCCATTGGACCTATTATTATCGTTAGTCTTGCCTCGTGTTTGAAGTGCGTTATTTAGAGCCGAAGCCTCATTGGAGACACGTTGTGTCCTGTCTGCAGGAGAAATGTCAGCCACCCTACTGACAGACCTGCCTTTGCTCGTATCATCCTCGTCGGATAGTTGGGAGCTGTCAGCTGGCTCCCTGATATCTTCTTCAGGCTTATTGTTGTCGATCTCCATTCATTCATGGTAGGGGATTGAAGAAGTGTTGGAAAAAAACCAAGGAACTTCTTGAATTTGATTTGCTAGGGAGGTTAGACCTCCCCCTTAAGATACTGTCAATACCGACATCCATATCCGTGTTGGAAGGGAACATTTGTGAGGTTGAATAGCTGAGAATTGAAGTAGGAAATTGTATATTCACTAAGTCTCTTATGGGCACTACCATACAAGATGGTGGTAAAAGAGAAAGAAGCGACGTCCTTTTCCTTTTCCTTGAGCTGAGCCATATTTCTATTATTATACTTAATTAGGGGTTTCCCAACAGTAAACCTATTTCCTATTTACAACAGGCCCTCGACTCGGTCCTCAATTAAATTTGCAATAGCACGTCCATAAACAGGTATATTACTGCCCTGAAATCCATCAGGATAATTTACCTTCGGCTCAGTAGGATGCGTATAGTACCTAAATATTCACGGTAAACTGGATCAAAGGATATGACTAGAGTAACACTCACGTGTCGTTCCAGACAGCGTAATGAGCCATACCAAGGGCTCTCGATGTCCATTGATAATCATGCGCGAACCCCTGAGGGTAAAATATCTCGATCACTGTCGAGAATCTCGTAGGTTTCATCCAAACCAGGTGTGTGAGTCCATTTCCATGCACACCCAACATAAACTACACAGATCCCTCAGTCTAAGCAAATCGTCGGGAAATTGGAAAGCTTACGGTTGTCTTTGCAGCAACTTGAATCTGCTCATCCTTCGTCATCCTCTCTGCCTCAATAACATTCAATTTCCATTTCTTCTTCTTTTTATCCGTCTTGGCTTCCTCATTCTTCCTCTCCACCAGCCTTTTCAGCTCCTCTACAAGTCTGTTGTGATCTTCCGTTGTCAATTTCCGTCTGGATCTTTGTCTCGAAATATACGTGATAACTACTGTCTCTGGCACCCCCAAAAACCTTTGCGCTTCCTTACCAACGCCATGCAAGATCTCAGCATTTCCCTCGTCCGATCCACGAATCTCAAGATCCCGTTTGGGTACCTGAATATCTTGAATTTTCCGCTCAGACAGCGGTACCCCAGCAAAATCCCACATCGCCTTACGAACAGGCTCCCACCAACCGCCGACATGTCGACCTCGAAGTTTCCCTAGCTTATGCATACCCTCCCAAGCCTCTGATGCTGTTCTTTGGGTTAAACTCCCACACACTCGGCCACGATGGGCAGCACTACGATCCACCAGAAGTGCGGTGGGCAGGAGCCATGCACGATCACCGGTTTCAGAGGCTTTGACCCTGTCTGCCCAGTCTTCTCTGTGTTCAACGGACATAGAGGGGAACACGCCCCGAACAAAGTACGAATTAAATCCAGGATCGTCTCTCCAACCGTCCGCATTCGAATTGATGAATATCGTGCGATCAAACTTTGGTGGTGCCGGATGAAGAGAAGATGAAACTGAGAACGCGAGTTCTTGGGCTGTATGTTCGGATGTTGTAGTTTCCTTTTGTGAAAACATGCCATGCCAGAAAGCTTGTACGCCGAAAAACAATTCAGCAACTAAATGATAATAATGCCGCAAGAATTGTTTAGGGTCATTCAACAGCAACTGAAAAAACAAATAAAAATCAGCGCACGTCAATCTCGAGAAACAAAACTCTCACTGTGTTCCCTTCAATAGTCCAAACTCTATTTGTTATTCTTTTCTCCGGTTCCCCACCCCATCTCTCCAAAGCGTCTTCAGGCGTAACAAAATCCATGTTCTCCCGCGTCGGTTCTCTAGTCGCGATATTCTCTGGTGTATTCTCTGCCTCCAGTCCCGTACTCGTCATCATCCTGATCTCGGGGAAGTCTTTCGGTGTCGAAGTGAGAATAAGCAATGTCCCGTTTGACATGTACAAATTCTCGAAAATAGTCCATCCAGGTGCATGTGCACGCAAAGTGGTATGTGGAAGACCCTGTTTCTTTTTTTCGCGTTCCAGTAACGCTATATTTTCCGTTGTTGGTGTGGGTATAATTGTAGTGGTGAGAGTAGTGGTAATAGTATCGGCAAAATGCAGTTGATCGAGGACCCTGGCAACTCCAGGGCGGAACTCATGTGATGCATTAATTAGGATCGACTGGTCACTTTGAGGTAGACTATAGAAGACCAGAGACCAGATGTGGATCAAGGAAGCGCCCAAAAGAATAAGCAAGGCATCTCTTCGCGAAATGGTACTTCTGAACATGCTTCTTATTCGACCGAGGCGGACATCGTTCCTTACATAATGTTGGACTGTATATTTTTGCGCCACACATTCTCTCGTCAATTCTATGTGCAGTAGCCCTTACCACCCCATTCAACTTGCTTAAATGGCTGCTCGAGGCTTTGTTTCCCCTATACGTATTTTGTGGTGTGGCAGGAGGTCTGCTAGGATTCTGTGGGCGATTTCTTTGCTTGATTATCGTGAAGTCTCTCAGCGCAGAGAGATTGCAGAAGGGTAAGAAATATCATCAAGGGACTCTGAAGACCAGCGACGTGGATCCGGATGTGAGGAGTGCGAAAAGTAGAGAGGGATCCGAGACTTGAGGTCAAGTTCGAACTCGATGGTGACTCGAATTGGTATGAGGTTCTACAAAACTATACTACTTCGCAGATCGATACACCATCTCAGATACCCCGGTGTTTATTGTTATATGTGCAGTGACAATAATCAGTGCTTTGGTACTCCTATCCTGAGTTAATTGTGTCAGGATGATATCTATTCCAAACTGAGCATAATGGCACAAAGGTGAATCAAGCCTGCAAACATAGCAAACACAGCACTTTCTTGTACTTTTCAAAAGAAAAATCTACGCAATTCCTAGCTTGTTTAAAGACGGTTGAACGAGCAACGACGGCAAACCGTCAGCCTACACTCCTTGCACATCTGAACACAAACCAGTGTTCAGTTCATACAAAATAAATAAGAGGGTAACGAACAACCTACTTTCAAGAACAGAGGCATATAGCTTCCACACTCTTCACAATTTCCTGGTCCATGTCCCTTCCACCTATGAGTTGGGTAGCACTCATGGTTGACCCTCAATTCTTGTGCAAATGCGTGGAGGCGCCTCTCCCATTGCTCTGGTCTTTGTTCTCTCGCCCGCTCCCCAAGTTCCCGCTGCAATCTCGTCTCTGCGGTAGCATATAACCTCCTCTCCTCCCATTGCTCGCATCCACATGTTTTCCACCTCGCAGCGCATTCATAACAGAATTCGCACCCACAATAACATGTCATATGGTTGCATCCAAATGCCAGTTCAATGATCCTCTTACATGCTGGGCAGGTCTGCCAGCCCTGAGATCGGGCGAGGTTCTTAACCTGTTCCGCAGCATTGTTTTGTTTACAAGTATCGTTTGGATGAGCACGCTGACGGCAATCGACACAGGTTTCAACCCGGCAATTGTCGCACCGTAAATTACTGTATGAGGACATCCAATGAACAAGTCTGTTCTGTTTAACCTCCTCCGCATTTCCAAGGAAAGCGGAGCAAGTCGGAATACAGCAATATACACGTGCATTAGCAGGTGTACTGAATTCCTTAGCTTTCGCTTGGAATGTTGCGAGTAATGCGGTGGGAAGGTAACGCGTGACTGATTCGATGGGGATATTGATCCTGCAGCAACGGACAGGGAAGAGGGACTCATCCGTCGTGGCTGCGCTAACGAGACTCACAAGACAGTCTTTGCAATAATTGTGATCGCAAGGTGTCTTCACAGACGGTTTGCCAATGGGAATTCGATCGTTACAGCTGACACATTGAGGACTACAGTTATGTTACGCAATGAGAATAATTAT
>Ga0157357_1000867_pt1 | contig 12800 bp, 8 predicted proteins | sample AttcapACBM1_FD_111485 | JGI IMG/M metagenome (GOLD analysis project Ga0157357, IMG submission 111485) | Fungus gardens microbial communities from leaf cutter ant in Botucatu, State of Sao Paulo, Brazil - Atta capiguara ACBM1 | ecosystem: Host-associated > Fungi > Mycelium > Unclassified ... | reverse complement strand
TACAAGTTTTTCACTTGTTATTGCTCATTTCTTTCATTATCATTCAGTAACTTAGAGAGATAGGCCACTGGTCTCTATTTTCCATCTTTGTTATGGTGCACTTGGACACTAACATTTTTCTTTTTCTTTTATCTATTTTTCTTGATTTAATATTTCTTTTCTTTTGATTTTCTTTTTCTTTTTCTTTTATTGACAATGAAGAGGCATATGACTGTGGTCACATGACACATCACATGATGTGAGGTCATAGGCCTCAACTTTGGGAGAAGTGACTAAAAGGATGATGTCAGGGTACATATATATGGCATGGTGTCCTTATGGAAGATATGAGGATGAGACATAAACAACACATAGACTTTAAGGCAAGGTTAAATTAGTGTTAGCATGTACTATTTGTAACTTATATAAATAGGGTAGCAATTTAGCAGAGACTCCTTTGTCGAGTTCTCTTACGATCCCCACAACAATATCTACCCTTGAGATTTATTGCTTGTGCCTCTATTAGTTTTGTGACTAGTGGTTGCCACAACACTTCTGGCATATCAATCATTTCTAGCCCAATCTTCACTGCCATTCCATATTTCAGCATTGATCTGTTTATAATTGCCAAATGGGCAGGATGGTAATATAGGCATCCTGAGAAGACAGTGAGCTCTTCACATCCCGAGAGCACAGGGATTGACATATCTTCAAACATCTTCTTAATCCGAGGCATCACCATATCTCATAAGCAACTCCCCCTTGGTCATATTTCTTGCCGCGGAGAGAAGAGTCATGATATAAAACGGATTTAGTTGTCTTTCAGCGCTCGGGCTACAATATTACTCTTTGGTTTCAACCTGACAGTCGTGCATTCTCGGCTTCGAAAGGAGATTGATATGTCAATCCGATGAAATTGGATCGGCAAGGACATGGGGACGATCACATGTTTTCGAATCACCAGAAGGAGATAGGAACAGACAAGGGGACCTCATGTGGTACCGAAGCAATCTCCGCAGTCTCAGCAGTAGTTTGGTTTCTTCCACTTTTAAGACAGTCAGCCGTTGAACACGACTTCTTCGTCATGTTTCCCGTGGTCTATGGCCAAGAATCATGCCATGTGCAACATATGAGAAGCCGGCATGCAAGCCCCGAACCCTTATGAGACAATTTGAGATGGTTCGAAGACTTTCATTCTACTACTACCGGCATTCACTTGGAATGACGGTGAGTAGCCCAATACCAAAGGCAGTCAACTCGGCCCACTCAAACCCAGCTTCGTTTTCCATTTTACGATAGCTCATAAGTCTACCATTCGAAGTGACTCGGGGCTTTTAGATCGAAGGGACAGTTCATTTATTTTTCCTATGACTGGGAACTGTTTGCTAAAAATCAGACATGGTCCCTCCCGCAATGTGTGTGTATACTTCTCTTCTTCAGAATGGACCTTCATTCTGGCTAGACCAATTACATTCAACTCCGGTACTAAAGGGGTACCTGCCGGCGGCATCGCTGCAACTCAAATACACCCGGATCTGCCGATCTCATAACAAAAGAAATACCAGAACCATTTACACCAGTAAAAAAACCCGATCATTCTAACCAGTCACCTGCCCCTGATGTGTGACCTTTCCGCACTTGAGTCATTCCAGCCTCGCACACACTGTGTCAAATGGGGCGTTATGACAGGCTGGAACACACATGGCAGGAGCTACCACGATATGTCTGTTGATTAAATGATCCGACACGGATCCTCCGAGATGAAAAATCGAGATATGGGAAATCCGATTGCACGATCAATGTACAGCCACTCGTGTTGCATTAACACGAAACATACACCAACACAGGAAGTCGGCGATGAGGTCAACTGTTGTTTTCGATTCGAAACAAGTTGCTGGTTAGAGAGAGAGAGAGAGAGAGAGAGAGAGCTAGACATAGCGCTGGTGCTGGGCTTTACTCTATACATGCTATCAAGTTCCCCGCTTGCTTCTCCGTGCAGGGCCAGCTTTGTTGGACGGCATTCCCGGTCACTTGCTAGTTTACCGAAGGGCTTTTCAGTTTTCGCCGAGAGCCGTGTGTATTGGCAAGAGCGAACTCTGGTTGGTCGGCTGACCATTGTGGCCCCTCTCGGCGATCATAGGTTCCTTTGGACAGAAGCCGCGAAGAGAGAGGATAGTTTGTCATCCATGATTACACACCACAGCGTGAGATTTCGAGGGGAAAGGGGAGTGACTTCGTAGGTCGAGATCACTTGTGTATTCATGTTTATCCCCAAAAATGACATTTTCACATCACAGCGCCCATTACATGTCATCTCAATGTCAACTTTCATTTCAGCGGAGAAGAATGTTAATCGTGATTAAACCGGTCTCTACTTCAAGTTGCGCTATGTTATCCGTTGTTTATATCAGCACGATGGATACCGAGGACGTCGGGGAATCAGCCAAGGACTTACCAACTTGAGCATCACGAACGAATCCGTGGATGGGAACGAAGCTAGCTTCCGTTCCCAGCTAAACCTTGAAAGTCACGCCCGGTGCTTAAAGAGAAGTAGCTGGAGATGTCCTATGAGCATTTTTCTGATTTCCAGATGTCACCAGATCAAGCACATCTTACAACTTGATGATATGGGCCGTGTAAGCCCAAGGCCAGGACCAAAACGTGTTTGTACCGCATGTGGCTGGGAAATGAAAGTCATGCTTGTTCATTGGTTTTGAAACGCATAAAGGCCGTAGTTCAAAGTAAGATGGCCGTGATAGTAAGGTAGGCTGATGGAGTGACGATAGCCCACAAAGAGGCATGAATCTTAAGTATAATGCTACCAATTAGTGTGCCTTCGCGAGTCGGAGCTAAAGCGCCATGGCTTGGGTTTATGACCGGGGGAGGGGGAAATTCTCATCCGCGCAGTCCAAGGACGCCAGTTCGGCGACTTGTGAAGGATAAGATTATCTCGAGCGAAGGGAACGGAAGGATAGTTTGGATGGTGGATAGCCATACTCGGAATCCTGATAGGGTATTTGGATGACGATCCTCCAAGACGTACGTACGAGGGAGGATTCGTGGTCAGAAGAATGTATGAACCAGGTGGAATTCATTGAGGCCAGATTACAGACCCCCTGAGGCACAGAGGGAGGGACTTGACAGCTTTGGAATGAATGGCTGGAAGATCAACGTGATTCACTATTTGAAGACGAAGCAACATGGGGGGAGACGACTAGATCGGCACTGAGTCATGAGCACGGCGAGTAGTTTGAATGCCGGGAATCCTCACGAGAAATGCCACTACTCTTCCATTTCTGGCTGCTGCCTTGCCCTTTCGCCGTCCGGCCGGCGAGCTGTTGTGTTTTTGGAAGCACGATGCGATCGACACATCTGTCACACACCTGTGACTTGGATCTCGATCGTCCACGCACTTGAAACGACGATCCGTGGTACTGAGAGCTGCTGCAACCTGGGCGGAACAGACAGTGCAGGCAGCCTGTCCGTGAACCTGGGGCAGACATAGGAATCCAGAAGCACCCTGGGATGGGCCAGCACGTGGCTGCAGCATATGAATCCGGGCCAGGGCAGGCGCCGATCCTTGCGTTCCGATGGGCCACCATATCGGGACATGTCGTCACGGTTAGCTGGGCGTTACATGGCAACTTATTAAAAGGAATCAGGATGCTCTGTTTTCCATTCTGTTTGGATGTGTTTCTGCGACCACAGAATCCATATCTACCCACAACCATCAGTTAACCATCACTTCTCCTCGGCGTCCTATTGCCACTGCCCTATCTCCTTCGGCCTTTTATTGGATTGCCCCCCCCCCTCTCCCTCCCTATAAATCGCCCTGCTCCCCGTTCTGTCTTTCTACCCCAGATGCCTTCCAACTCTGAGCAGCATGTCTCCCTTCCAAGTATCCATGAGCTCTTTCCAGGTATGTTCTCTACTCTCATCCTCTCTCCTCCTCTCTCATTGTCTGCCAAGAGTATCTCATGCCTCCCATAACCCAAGGCTCATCCAATGTAAGAACAAAATCCTCCCTTTCTCATACTCAAAATACTGAGTTTCTCTTTAACAGGCTTATACGACCGGTGGCCAGCACCACGCAGAGTCTCACTACTGTTCTCAAGTGCAGCATCCTCATTTATCCAGTGTTACTTTCCCATCACACTACCCCGATGACAATCATGCTCATACCCTTCGCGTCCCACATCAGTATCGTTATGATGATAATCAGCGTGACAATCTCGGCCACCAGACTGTACCAATCCCTTTGTTAGAGATTCCGAAGGGTCAAGGTTATCCTGCTACTCAGTCGAATTCTCTTCCAGGGTCGAAACGCTTTCCATCATCACCCGACGATCCTGAGAACATAACTGACGAAGATTCTCCATCTAATGACACTCAATCCTACGGTCCGCGGAAGCACGGCTGCCCGATTTGCCGCAAGACATTCAATCGCCCGAGCAGCCTCAAGATTCATTTTAACACTCATACAGGCGCAACACGTAAGTACCTATCAACGCCATGGTAATCACTGTGTAACTGACTGTAAATTTCAGCGTTCCGTTGCCCTTGGCCAAAATGCGGCCGTGAGTTTAACGTTAACTCGAACATGCGGAGGCACTTCCGGAACCATAACACGGATGTCGACCGTGAACCCCAAGACTATGGTATACGCAGACGTCGGCGACGTTCCATTGCCAGTTCACCTAATCCGTTTCTTAGTCTATCTCCGACGCGACGCCTGGAAGCAGAAACACCAGATGGTGAACCCCATGGCCACTATTCCTCTACATATGCTTCTCATACTCCGGATGCACCTCATCAATATTCTCAATATAGGATCCATGGCTACGGCAAAGATTGCCCCACAGTGGATCTGGACGAGGTAGACGACTATGCTGTCTCCGAGGACTCGCATCGCTCAGGACTCTCAACTGTACCCGTGATGGGGGCGTCACAAATGCTGACAGAACCCCGCGGAAGTGAAAACTCAGCTTCACAGTATCCTGGAGCGCCTGCTCTTCAACAGGAATGTTCCCTCCGTTATCCGTATTCTCGTTCCTCAACGTCATCATCAAACATGCGGATACGTGCATTGACCCCTGGATCTAGTTTCCACTCGTCATCTCCTTCCCTCTCTCCTTCTCCATCATTGTCAGCCAGTGCCTCCCCCTTTGATTCTCCTCCGCTATCGACGTTAACATCCCCTGCTAGCTTGCCTACCGTATTATCCCGTATAGCGGGTCAACAATACCAATACAGTCCCTCTATGCCTTACCTTCGGGGCTCTGGAGATCCGCGTGTCTCTACTGCCTTGAGGCCAGCATTCGAAAGCACCCGCCAATAAATCGGTTTTCTGTAGCATGTGGTCCTACACTTTCTTCCTCGTTTCTTGGATGCACTGCTACTATAATCTTTTGTTTAGCTTTCTACACTAAACTCTATCTTCTGTCTCTTTTAACACACGTCTGTATCGATACAACAACATGGCGTATTCTTTCATCTAATGTAGTCCGTAGAAGGAAGAATATCAACGAGTTCCATCATGGAAAGGGAATTTGCGAAATTTAGAATATTAGAACAAGGTTTGATTTTCGTGCGAAGGGAACAACATGACTATCAAACAGGGGGTAAAGTGCGACCATGGCAAAAAGCAAGTCACAAAACTTGGATCATACCGTCACATAGTTGCTCCCCTCCTCAAAACCCTTAAAAAAAGTCGGATAGTTTCCTTTTTTTTCAATTGAACCGAGGTAGTAGATTTACTCAGATTAATATTTCAAAATTAATGCCAACTATTCGCTTGCGTGTTTTGACCAAGACAAAAAGGACTAGTGTAATATGATGAGATCTAGTTTATACGAGACAAGCAGTAAGGGCAAGATCATCAGAAGTGAATGTCCAGGTAGGCAATCCTTGGTTCCCTAGATTTTCCCTGGATCCCTGAATTATAACATCGGAAGGATGGGAGATCACACATGGGTGATATCTGTCTAGCAGTGATGACTTATATCAAAATTGACCCGACGAACAATCAGCAAGCTGCCAGAGGTAGTAGCAAGCTGGAAACGTTATTGGTTCCTTCCCGGTCCTCATGCTGATTCCTCGAGTAGTTACAACTATATAGACTGTCACAATTGACAGTGTAATATTATCATCAGACAAAAATTTTCAGCGCTTTTGAATTGAGGTGGTAGCCGAACAGATATACTCTCGTTAGTTGCGTTTCTCTAACACCGCGGCCGTTTGAATTCACAGTAGGGACCCGGGAATGATTTACAATCCTTGTCAAAGATAGACAGACAGTCGAGCAGGCCTACTCAGTAGCTTGTTGATGACTGATTCCACCCACATAATAACAGCGCCGCGCGCATTGCATTTTCCGAACGGGGAAATTCTAAAATTAAAATGCATCCACTCTTTCCAGTCTGCGTTATGATCATCATCCATCACTATCCCGACGATAGATGATTTTCGCTTTATACACGAGAAGCATCAACTCAATTATATTCATGGGAACTGTTGAATAATTCATGCAATCCAGACCCATACTTTCACTGTCAGATGTATAGTTCTGTTCTCATGAGATGGAACATCTCGAATAACGTCATCGGTCGTCATGTAGTTCCCTGTGGAATTCCGAAAAGTGGCAGACAGTTGTGCGAATGAGAGCCACCATGTCCGTCTCGTAAGTGATGCTTAATAATAACGTTGCTTTTCGCTACCTAAAATTCCAATCGGGTATTTGTCATTTACTTGGTGGACACGAACCTGTGGAGAACGGGGGAGCGATACGGCATGGGTTTCCAGGGTGAATGATGCTTTTCCATGATCTTGATTTCATCTCCACGTTACGCGGCTCATGAGGAGTTCTATCTATCTACTGTGCTGTTCATGTCCTTGCTCGCTTCAGTTAGTGAGCTCACACCTATAAGTATAATAACGGCGCAAGCCGGGTAAAGATAAAGGGGCTTATTTAGAGTCCGTTTCCGCAGGCAACGTTTATCGAGGTAGGGCTTTGGCTGTGTATGATGGCGTATGAATCGATGTAGTGCAAGTCACATGCCGAATAAAGAAAGAGAGAGCATTCTATGTTTATATTCCGCAACAAACGAGTACTGAGACACGGTAGACGGGTTACTGAGTGGTATACTACTGAATATGCCCGGGCTGCAGAATGGGCTACCATAACGGTCCCTGATTAAATGAGAATGTAGCAGAAAGGTGTTTCGTAGAGTTATGTCGGTGTATGTGGTGAGGTCTGTGGCTGGTAGAGTGTGACCTAATCTTCATGAAGGAGGGGCTTGCCTAAGATGGAAGGCGAGTCGGAGGGGATCAGCCACTTTTAGTGACTTTTTGAGAAAGGCCACTACTGCCCTTCTTAGCCCCAAGGAGGTCTGAGAGGTACAGTGTTTTAGATATCTCGTGTAAATGAACCCAGAATGCTTCATAGGTTACATTCTGTATAATGTTTGTGCCAGTCCTATATTTGCCGATGCGCAAGGATCCCCGATAAATGATATTTATTCCAGGACAAAAGAAAAGAAACTTACTGTCCGTCCATGTCTAGAAACCTCATTTTTGTCAAACCATTCTCTTGCATCGGGTCCGAATTGCCTACTTACATCTGTTCTAAGCCTTGAGTCGTAAAGAAATTATCCAGAATCGCCAGAAATCGTCGAAAGTGGCTTACAAACCACCAAACCTTTCGGAGGCCAAGTGTTCCTTGAAGACTTAGGTTCCGGAGGGAGGCAACCTCCTTGAAAATTCACAATTGACTCAACACAGTTCAACCATATCCTCCTATCTTCGAATATTTGCAGTAGTTCCAGTGATTCTTCACATTATACGCGCTAAATGTGGTACTTATTGAATAGATATATCTTTTCTGATCCTTCCGATCCTTCCCGCATCACATACACCTTCGGTGTGTACGCCACCGAGACTCCAAGCAATCTCAGATTCACCAAGTCTTAGTTCCAATCAGCCTTCAGGCTTCCACATTGGCATACCCTATTGCACCAAAAAAGGTATCCTATGAGTTTTCACGATCAGAATCAAAACAAAGGATGCTAAAATTTGCTGTTTCAGAGGTCTAAGTCAAGCAGTCATTATGACTAATTTCGTTCGCTTCCGATCTCCGGCATACGTAGGGATCGTCGGAGGGTCCTACTGAAGCTAATGACGGGTAAATATTATCAGGGTCTCAGAATTGAGCTAAGCGAAAATCAGGCCTTCATGATCGGCATGCCGACCATATAAAGGCGATTGTTATTTTTATGCCGGCTGAACCTAGATCCCGAAATTCTCACCAATGAGAGTGGGGCTATTGCTGACGTAAAATTGGATCTGAATGCATCAAGATATATATGTCTTCCAGCAGCCAAGATCAGCTGATATATCACATCGAATATCTGTAGAGTAGTGCAGCATAGGTGGCTAATGGGATTAGTGATCCCCTTATACTTATCTTGAAGTATGTTATTGTGTTATTGTTTTGGGAATATAAGATGTATCAGCACAAGGTTGTACACCTTAAATTCCCAAAACAATAACATAACACTTCCTGGTACTCAAGATGATATCAGCAGCCTTCTATTCTGCACCACCATATGGATAACTGATATGATAAATCAGCCGATCTTGGCTGCTGGTCATATGCTTCTATACATGAGGCTCAAGCCTTTACAAATGGCAGGAACTGTAGTGCAAAACCATGCTTCAGCAGCTTTGAATTCGAAAGGTGTGTACAGATCTATCACCATTCTGTCTGCTCAGTGGCTATAGTCCTGTGTCAAGCATGATGTGTCACTTATCTGCCGTCCGAAGTCAATGCATGCATGTCTATACTGCCAACCGTGCGCATTTGGACAAACCCTCTCGGGATAAGTATGTTTTAGAAGATGTGTTGTGCAGAAGATTTGGGATCTGCAGACGTAAGTCACGTGACAAGTCTTCTGATGAATGGGGGATTCATCTGTGGGTCATCTGTGGGTGATTCATCCCAGGAATCCACTTCTTGAGACGTCCACATGTTACAAGAAGGTCAATTGTCACTTCTCGCGTCAGAAGTTGTAGGTTAGTCAAATACTTTCCTAATTCAATAGCACCGTGGCAGTAGACGGAGAAAATATTTTGCAGGTGTTATGTCTGCTGACGAGGCAAGAACTAACAATCGAGCTGTTGGTAGTCGTTAGCCACTTCCAAGCGTGATCATCAGTGACTACGATGTCATATAATCTATCGTCTTGTCGCCCACTGGGAGCTTATCGGCTGTATGATTCTGCCTATATCCGCCGAACACATGGGCCACATGAGATGGAAGATGGTATAGGCCTGCAGGTATGATTATTGCTATCTATGATACACCGGCCCACAAGAGAACTTCAAGTGGCGGAAAGACCGAGTGACGAAGTCGTTGAACGATCATCCAAGGATCTCATGATTCACAAACGTGTTTACGACTCCAAATTCAAGATTGAACTGTGGGATAACGCTTCTTGAAGCAGCGTGACTTGGTAGCTCGAAGTGAGTGGTGTTACTTTGATGTCTAGAATTTTGTTTAAGAGATGTCTGTTACAGGAACAGAGTGAGACAGAAGAAACGAAGGAAGTCAATTAATAACTGAAACTTTGAAGATTTGTCCATACACGTGGCAACAGCGAGTTTGCTACCATAATCTCTACCTCGGTGGTATGAACTACCATACGTCGGAACTATGCCCATACAATTAGAAGAATACATACTATGATAGCAGACCAGGCGATTTTTAAGTGTAAACCAAATTGTGTTATCATTCATTTGTACAGCCTCAAGTTCCCCTTTATCCATCTGACCATTAGATTAGGCGAGCTGGTAATCGTGACCGTAACGATAAGCCGACCGATGAACCTCGTGGTAACCCACCAGCCAACACCGGGGATTCTAGTTCTAATTCAGTTACTACCGACTGTGTATGATAAAACTTGAGCGGTTTCAGTCCATAACATAACTTTATCCATATCAAAATCAATTAGAGCAAGGGTCACGATATTCGGAAACACCGGACTTTTCAGTCCAGCCCGCCGAAACGAAACTAAGTATTCTCGAGGTACATTATAGTACAAATTGTAATGGAGTCTAAATTAAGATATATGGAGCGGAAGTCCGTGTAATTTGATAATGATGTGACCATTCTAAAAACAAGATCGTGATGAAGACCCAGCTAGTAATACTAACACCTCGTACTGCTTGAGAGTAGTGTTATGTCAAACTTCTCCCACCGCATTTTGTTCTTGTGCTCTTTTCACCTCCTCTGCAACTTTGGCTTCATCAGCTTCCATGACGACACGGGAGAACCTGCTCCTTCTACGGATTTGAGGTCCCAGAAGAAAGAGCACCTAAAATTTGTTAAAGAGTGGAGTTGTAAGCGTTTTGGATATGTACTCACGAAGGGGATTGGCATTAACAAAAGGGCAATGAAGGCAAACAAGGTATTGGCCCACGGGATACCCAGTCGGCTGTACATTTGTTGCGTGAAGAGTGGGAACGACAAGGCCGTGATGTTACCTGAACATCCAACGTGAATCAGTCAATCTCTATCAAATAGAACTCAATTCAACGCACGGGCCAAACTTTGGCCAGCAAGAGCAGAAGAAGCGAAAGGTCCATAACTGTGAGTTCCAGGTTAGCAAGGACAATGTTGTACCTGAAGTCTGATTGAACACACCAATCAGCTAAGTAAGAGAAGACGGCGGTGTAGATCATGAAGATGCCCCAGATGAAGATCTGAACAATTGTCAGATGAGAATTGAATCCAAGTGCAGTAGAATGACAGACATACCGTGATGCCAATAATAGGAGCAATCCAGTGAATGCGAGGGAAGGAAGTCCAAGCATAAATGAACATGGCTGCAGGAAGAATTATACCGGCGACCATGGCCATGAACAGACGAGCTTCAGGACCCTTGGTTGGAAAGTATTTCTTGTACAAGTGCTCCTGATAGAAATTGGTACAGAACCCAAGGAGAGGTGCCACACTGTATAAGGATTAGGAGGAGATTATCGTGATAAGCCAGACTGGCTCACATCATGGAAAGGAAGGCTAAACCAACTTGGCCACTGTTGAAGTCATGGAGCGTCGTGAAAACCATCGAGATGGATTCAATCATGCAATAGTTGACGCCCCATGCGAAACCAAACCACAACTGGGGGAATTGATTAGACGGGTCACGAAGAAAGAAACATTAAAATACGTACGCTGAAGCTGGCAACGATCGGCTCGGTAATCATGAGGTCTATATACATCTTCAATTAGACTCATACTTGCCAGAGTTGGCACTCATCCACTCACAAACAGGTCGTGTACAGGAAATCCATATGAGTTTCTTGAGATTAACACCCTCGTCTTCAACACGCGCACGGTAGCGTTTATCGCCAGTTTTCTTCCTCAGACGCTGTGCGATTTTTGTAATGACAATTGTCGAGCGTGTTTCATGAAGAATGAAGGGAATGAGAATAACGTAAGTGCCAGCATATCTAGTTTCAAAGGTTTGGGTTAGGACGCAGCTTTGAGCGTGAAGGAAGAAACTCACATCAATTGTATCCACTGAATCCAGCGCCACCCTAACCGAGGATTCAATTCGATCCAACCCGCTATGAGCGGCCCAAGGCCATTACCAGCGAGAGCAACGATAGAAAAGATAGACATAGGGAGACCACGTCTGTTTTACGTGTTCAATGATCGGAGTCCTATGGGTTATATAGACGTGAAAACATGCTCACTCTGGAGGTGCCCATATGTCCGCAATAGTCCCACCAACCATAGTCGCTGCAGTAGAACCAAAGGCACCCTGAAGAAATCGGCCGACAATAACGGTCTGGATGTTCTGCGCCCTGTACACAACCCAGGTGAGTGGACATTACATTACGACTTTATCGAGACAAGCTCTAATTTACTTACAGCCCAACCATAATATACATTATTAGGAAGCCGATACCCGACCAGAAGTACAATGGTTGACGTCCGAACTCTTCACTGAATGATGCCGTGACGAGAGGTACGATGCCAAAGCCCAGCGCGTACATACTCAAACCTTGAGTAGCCTGGAATTCTGACGCATTGAGATCTCGCATCATGGAAGGGAAACCAAGGTTGTATCCTGAGGCCGTCGAAGCTATTGAGAGATAGCATGAGTTTGGTCGGGCTGACAGGAAAATTGATCGGAACAGACATGCAACAAGTGTTGAAAAACAGGCAAGGAGGGTAATTCCCCACTTTTTGCGCTTGGGGAAGTAAATAGGATTCCGGGGGTCATTGGGTTCAAAATCAACCTAAGGAGAGGTTCTTTGAGTCCAAATGACTTTGGTAGAGTATGAAGTAACTCACGTATATTGTTTCTGATGCTTCATCCTGAGTAATGGGTACATTCTGCTTCTCCTTATACTCTTGAATAACCTGCGTTTCCGTTTCATTGACCGTAATCTGCTGAGTTGTGGACGTTTGTGAAGCAAGCTCGAAGTGAATCCTAGTTGCATCAAGAGTCCTTCGGGACAGGTCTACGTCAGGGAGATCATCAGCTCGAGACATGATGGGCACCAGGCTTGGTGGCGAAGAGCTAAGGAGAGAAATGTAAGGGAGAGACGGGATCAACCAGACACTTCATAGATTTACGCTCATAAGGACTTCTGGCTTGTGGGTCAGGCTCCGTTCCAAACGGAATCTGTGTGGCTAGGCTCGGGTCGGTACAACTACACAATTAAAATCAGTGAAATATTGATGACCGGGGAAAATCAGATTTTTAACTTTAGTGGATTGCCATTAACGAATTACCCACGCTTCGGAACCCACT
>Ga0157357_1000866_pt1 | contig 12802 bp, 12 predicted proteins | sample AttcapACBM1_FD_111485 | JGI IMG/M metagenome (GOLD analysis project Ga0157357, IMG submission 111485) | Fungus gardens microbial communities from leaf cutter ant in Botucatu, State of Sao Paulo, Brazil - Atta capiguara ACBM1 | ecosystem: Host-associated > Fungi > Mycelium > Unclassified ... | reverse complement strand
AGACCGTTCTAGACTCTATCACATGACTTCCAGGTCACGTGCTCTTCCTCCGTTGTAGACTAATAAAATACTATCTTATCTATGTCCAGCTAACCCTAACCCTAGCCAAAGTCTGTCCACACACTCGTCTTATAACATTTAGTGGTCTAATTATAATGCTATCCATTGTATTTTTAACTATTATGATGTTTTAGTAGCCTAACCATTATATACTTTTCTTTTGTAAAATGAGCCTGGTAATGCTTGACTAAATGTTATGATCTTAATCTTGGTAAATATTGCAATCTAGACAAATGTTTGAGTAAGAAAAAAGATAATAATCAATTTATTACAAACTTCATTCAGCTTGTATCTCTACAACTAGAGAACTAATTCTTACAAGTCAAGTTGTGCTAGAAAGTTCCAAATGAGAGTTATATGTACATATGCAGGATGTATAAAAGTAATAACAAACCACTGAGATATTAGATTATCAGTAACTGTAAAGTTTCATTGGATATTATCTCATGAATAGCTAGATGAATTCACAAAATCAAACTTACATTAGAAAGTGCTCATCAAACTGTTTCTAGTAATATATGGTATATTACATAACAATTAGGATTTATAGAAATACAAGTATATCAATATATTGACATAATTAGTTATCCTTTAAAATTAGCCTGATATCTACTATGAAAGATGATAGTTCCTATCAAGTATAAATATTGATCATGTGATGGAAACAGCTTGCATATAGACTATCACTCTTTTATATATATATACTTTTATATTACAAACAATTCTACCTTATATTTTACAAAATTTTACCTTATATTAAACATACCTTGGATATGTTATTAGAAGTAATCTTATTAGTCTAACTGTAGTTATTGTGGAATTAGTTTTGATATTGTATCTCAATTAGTTAGTATATCACATGATTGTATGTACTACTGCCTATGGATGTGTTTTATAACTCTTAGTCAGTTATATTTAATATAAGTCATTTAAAGTTGTCTATAGTTTATTAAGTGACTCCTGAGTTATCAGATTACTTCTTAAGGCTACTAAAATCTCTTAGTTGTCACTTATGCCTTATTTAACACATGTTTTAGGATTCATTTCATTTATAACTTACAATTATTGCATCTTGTATTCTTTTCATATAGTATCAGTTAGTATTTCATGTAGTAGTAAAGGCTTCCTCATGTTCTCCTTATATTTTTCTTATTTCTCTTCTCAAGAATATCTTTCTATTTTCTTATAGTCATTAGGTATATATAGGTATAGATACAATCCTATATCTTTACACTTTACCAATTGATCATCTCTTCTTTCTTACTTAAGTTTTTGTTAGAATTAATCTTCTCAGTCATATTATAGTTGGTGTGGACTTGGTTTCAGGATAGTGTCTCATTTAGTCAGTATATCACATGATCATATGTATTACTTTCTATAGACATGTTCTTGAGCTCTAGTTATTTACAGTTGTCCACAGTTTACTAGGTGATTTCTGAGCTATTAAAGTGATATATAAGGCTTTTAAGACTTTGTAATTGTCTTCTGTGCTCTGATTTTAACAGTTTTTGCCTAAGTTGCAACCTGAGCCAAGCTTAGAATTATAACACTCTGCCTTAGACTTAACAATATTATTTGTCATCAATTATCATCTTTGATATTTTGTATCATCTTTGTTTATTATCATCATTCTCTTGAACTTCTGAATCACTTCTAACCTCTGAGAGTTCACCCAAGGTTTAGATATCACAAATAAGTCAGTAGTTCATTTTGTGATACAATTGGTAAAGTGTAAGGATACAGAACTGTATTTACAACTATATATACCTAACAATCATAAGAAAACAGAGAGGCATTCTTAAAGAAACAATATGAAGTCAGCAAAGAAAACATGAGGAGATCTCTACTATTATATGAGGTACTGACTGATACAACATGAGAATAACACAAGGTACAGCAAATAGAAAGCATAGAAATGAAACAACCCCAGTACATGTTCAAAGCATTCAAGATATGAGGTGAACCTCTGTAGAACATGAGACATTATTGATTGTAACAATGATGATGGAGCTCATCAACAAAGTAACTCCAATCTTGGTGCTAGTTGCAGAAGGTAGAAGATACCCTAATCTTCTCAGTTGAAGCCAACCTTAAACTAATCTTGGGTAATCTCTGTGAGATAGGCCATTGCAAAATTGATTTTCATGATATCTGCTGAAAATTATGCTGGGTTGGCATGGAAGTAAAGTCAGGACTGGAAAAGGAGAGTGGTCAATGGTGCAAGGGTCTGTGTAGGGTCTGGTTATCCAATCTGCTAGTCAATCAAGAACTTCAGTTAACAGACCCATTGACTGCTGGAGGTGATACATTCTGGTCCAGGACTCAGCCAAAAATGGAGCAATTGCTGAGTGAGGTAGAAGGTCTTCTTCCAGGACTGGTGTGTTTTCCTAGTCTAGCAGTGTTAGTGGAGAGGTGCCTATGGCATGGGACTAAGTCCACAAAATCCTCTAAGTCTGAGAACCTTCAAGTATTACATCTTGTGAGCTCGAAGCAAGTGACTTAGCTACTGCTATGCTGTTGAAACTCTAGCTGAAAGATTCACCTGTCAGCCTAGAGCTCATGCATGAGCATTGAATTTCTGAAACCTGGGCTACTGTCCGGTATGCATCAAGAGACGATGTTAATATGTTCGCTGGCGAATATCATGGCTCACAAAATCCCCGTGAACCCCAGACGGTCGGGCATAGGTGTATTGTTACATTACAGTCAATAATCGACAACTCTGGGATATTGTTTAATGTAAGACACCAAAAAACAACGAAGATGCGACGGAAGTGGTCAGAGATGAACAAACCAACCACATCATTACGCGTGCAAAATGAGGTGGATGCAAGATTAACGCCGACGAGGAATACGGATACGAATATGGCTCGGTGTTTCATGAGCAACAGCCCAGCGTTGTTTGGTTGGTGGACTGGTCGACACGAACGGCACCATCAACAGAAACACCAGTCGTCGGACTCGCAGCATCGACTTGAGAATCAATGAGACGAGTCTTAATATCCCTGAATTGGTATGAATCAGCAATTGAAAAAAATGTCGGGAACGACGAACCTAGCGAGCGTGAAGAAAGCTTCTTCGACACCTTCGTTAACCTTGGCCGACGTCTCTATGAAGCGAATGCCAAGTTCATCTGCAAGCTCACGGCCCTGCTCTTCAGTAACCGCTCGCTTATCCATCCAATCCGATTTGTTGCCAATAAGAATCTTATTAACACCTTCTGAGGCATGCTGCTCAATGTTTGAGTGCCAGGTCTGAATATCTGACGAATTCTGAGCATGAGACTTTTGGGAGATCGAGAGAAATACGTTACGAACTGTTGAAGGATCGCTCGTCCGTGACGTCGTATACCAAAAGAATGCCCATTGCTCCGCGGTAATATGCTGTAGTGATTGTTCTAAAGCGCTCCTGGCCTGCAGTATCCCACTAATTGAAGGAAAATGAATTAGCCGAATGTTAGTGCGAAGTGAGGGTGATAGGAAGCACTATCTGAAGCTTGATGCGATTGCCGTCAAGTTCAATCGTGCGGATCTTGAAGTCGATACCAATCGTTGTGATAAAGGAAGGAGTCCATGCATCGTCGCAGAAACGAAGGAGAAGGCAGGACTTCCCGACACCTGACAGTAGGCTGCTCAGAAGCAGTACAAGTGTAAGTGTGATACAGCGTACCCGAATCACCGATGAGCAGGAGCTGTTGTCTGCGTGGTCAGTGTGAGAATTCAGAGAGAGCGCAATAAAATTCGTTTACCTTGATAAGAAAGTCATAGTGAGGTGGAGGCATGTTGTGATCGGCGAGAAAGAAAACTGAACCTGGGCCGTCAAGGCGTGTGGGAATATTATGATCTATGAGCTTAAAGAGCATGTTCCAACAGTCTTCACTTCATTTCAACAGGTTATGTGCCGGTTGCGCAACCGCCTGAAGTTCATGTTCAATTCTACTTTTCTCCCATCACTACTTTTGGCTTTATTGCTGCTCAGGCTCTGGCAGTCTTGGATCCACCTCTAGGATAGGCTAAAGTAGTAGAGTACAGACCATGAGCCAGTAGTATATAAGGTAAACAGTCTTGTACAGAGTTCTCTATTGAGTTCTCTTGTGTTAAACCTTAATACAAGGATTTGTCTTATTGTCCTACTCTAAGGACTTTGAGTTGTAACAGTAATCTGATTACTTAGGAGTTACTATAGACTATTGAAACCACTAACTAAGACAGTCAATAGTATACTAAGTAGTCTTATATCACAAGAGAACTCAACAAGAAGCTCCTAATATATTGCTACCCTATTTATATTACAAGTACATAGTCTATACTAGTAATAAATAATCCTACTCTGAAGTCCATATGTCAGCTATGAAGTAAACATATATACATCTGAACATCATTCTTCCAGCCTCTTCTCTTATATTCTAGGCTTATGACATAATGTTATGTAATGCATCATATATCTCTTCATTATCCAAGAAATAAAATAAAAAAGAAAAATCAAATCAAAATAGATAAAAGAAAAAGAAAATCAAAATAAAATATAAGAGTCTAAGTGTACCATAATATGAACAATTGTAGACAACTTTAAATAACTAAGATTAAAGATCATAAGATAACACTTCATCTATAAACAACTATACATAACTAAGAGTTATAAAACATATTAAGAGATAGTAGTATATATAATCATGTAATGTATCAACTAAATAAGATACAATCCCAAGTTTAAGTCCACAGTAACTATGATAAGATTGATAAGATTACTTCTAATATACTTACCTTCTTACTATTATACAACTTATTTAATTACACTATTTACTTATGTATTTTTAGCTTAGTTTATACATAATCTAATTCTAACTTATAACTAATGATAAAAATTTTTAGAATATTAATATTTTATGCTATGTGACTAGTCATGTGATTCTGATTACATAATATCTTAATTCACTAAGTCTGAAATGAAAATAAGAAAAATATAGTTAATATTTAGTTATAACTACAATATAAAAGAGCTTGCTCTTTTATGTATATTAAATCTTTCCATGATTGGATATCTTATTTGCTCTTCTATACACATCTATGATATGATCTACTCTTTCATGTTTATTTACTCTATTATTTGCTCTTCTACTATTAACTCTCTAGTTAGTCTTCTTTTTGATTCTAACTATTTCTAATTCTAATTGCATCATTATTTTATTTTAATATAAGCAATGATTTGATAAATTAAAATGGTAGTCAAGTACATAAAACAGTCTTTTTAGGTTTTCTTGAAAGTAAGTTATATAATTGATATTTTAAAAATATACTTAGATTTTCTTAAAACTTTGAAGCTTATTTGTACTTCCATATAATTGTTCTGACACATAATAGCTTATAGCACTTACTTGCTTCTAAAAAATCTTCTAATATATATTATGGCTTAAGTCTCAAAGTCAAACAAAAAACATACTCTTATATTGAGTAACATAAGATAATTTAAAGGAGTTTCTGTTACAAACTAATCTATCTTATATACCACAGAATGTGGTCTGTGTGCATGCTATAAATAATCTACCCTAAAGTCTATATGCTTTCCATAAAATTGATATATTGTAGCTATACTATATAACATTATTTATTCTGGAATCTTCTATGGCTTTCTTTATGTTATATGATTGTGTGACATGTGTGACAACCCTATGACAGGTGTCATCCATCCATCACACTTCTTTATCTAAGTCTAAGATAAAATAAGAAGTTATCCAAACAGAGTCTAGTCTTTACTAGTTAGTAATTAGTATATATTGTTATAAGTTATTTAGCTATAATCAATATTTATTTATTCTCTCATTTATATTTATATTTCCAGAATTAGCTAAATAGTAGATTATATGATAAGATTATATAACTAGTTACATATTATGAAATGCTATAGAATATTTTATAGTAGTAATAGATTAAGATTAGATAGTATATATACTAAGTATACTTGGTATAAGTAGTAGTATTGAATACAAAAGATAGGGTTAGAATGACCTTTGGCTTCAGCTTATATGCTATATCTTTATAAGTTGTATTGATTGCATATTTTAGAAGAAAACTTAGAAAACTTAGGGAATTAATACTACTAAAAGGTAGTAATATGTATTAGCTAGTTTTGGTTGATTTCTAGGATAAGCTATTACAGTGTAAACTACTAGTTTATATACTAAGTATATTATCTAGAGTAGTTATTTAGTATGGAGATTACTAAGCAAGTTACTCTGGTTGCTAGTGATTCTTGGATGTTAGGAAATAAAAGTCCATAGAGCTGGCAAGAGTCCAGTAAGGACATCTGAGATAGAATAAAGAGATGTGATCTACACTGGAAGAGATCAGAGAATGCAAATAAGAGAAAAGACATTATCTGTGAATTATTGCTAAATCAAGATGTGATAAGTAGCCTAAATCTAATAAAAACTTGGAATCTCTAAACTTCATAGTTATCCTGACTAGTGGTTGTTGATAGCCTTAGTCTGATAATATAATCTTATAGCATATAGTTGGTGTAATATATAAGTTAAAGCCAAGATCACTATCAAAAACTAGTCACATCATTCTATAGATAAGTTATCACACTTAATCTATCCTAAGAGAATAGAATGAGATTTCCTAAAGGCAGAAACTATTCTAAATACTCTAGAGTATATTCTGATCTAATTAAACAATAACAGTGAATAATAGTATTTGAGTTGTTAAAAACTTAGATGAAAATATCCAGAATATTATCTAGAGATAGTAAAGGCTTATCTGATGGTGATAAAGGATACAAGATAATAATAACCTGAATGTTCACAATTATAAGAGAACCTACCACTCTGCAAAATCTCCAATCTCAAACACTACTAATGTCTATAGCTAAATCTGTAGACTTCTCCTCTTCTAGACCACAAGCCTCAAATACTACCACTAATTCTATAAGATTTGTCAAGTCAGCTCTGTCATTTCTGCTCCCAAACTCTATCAAGTACCATTGTATAAATAATCACTGTTCTGTTCCTTCTACTATCATTTAATAAGCTTTTACTAATTCTAGCCAATATTTTAGATTGTTCTATCTGAGTTCTTAACCACCTTGTAAGAGGACCAGTCCTTACACAAAATTCAAGCACTCCATTACTACCAATATATACTAAACACTATAGAGTTTTCAGCTTTCCTCAGTCAAAAATCTCCAAACACTGCAGATAACTTTATGAAGTTTATTAAACCAACACTATTACTCTCTGCTATTAAAACCCCATCAAGTACTGTCTAGTATACCAACATTCTTTTATTCCATATATTATTACTGTGAACTTCTCTTCCTTTCTAGTTAATTTTCTAGATACTTCTACTAGAGTTCCTGACTATCTAGATGTAATCATTCTTTCGTTATACCAGTATTGTTCTGCTAGATTCAAATATACATGAGTAGTATTTAGAATAGCTTCTATCTTTAGGAAATCTTATTCTTTTCTTTTAGAATTCTCCTGGAGATAAGTGTTATTAGACTCTAACATTTTCTTTTCTTTTTATCTCTTTTTCTTGATTTGATTTTTCTGTTTCTTTTTTTTTGGGTGATGAAGAGGCATGTGACCATGATCACATGATGTGTCACATAATGTAATGTCATAGATCTAAAATATAGTAGAAGGAGCTAGAACAATAATATCAAAAACATAGTTGCAGTATGTTTATCTTGTGATAATAGTATAGTGAACTAATGGACAACACATGTACTTTAGGATATGGTTATTTATCACTAGTATGGACCATATATCTATTGTATAAATAGTATATGAATATATTAGGGACTTATTGTTAAGTTTTCTCATAATCTTCACAAGATACTTTACCTATAAGTTTACTTAGTATGCTATTAGTCTTTTTTGACTAGTAGTTGCCACAACAGTAGAACTCAACTCTCTTCAAAAACACTGCATCACACAGTCTTCTTTTCTTAACTCTCTTATCATTCTCAGTATGCAACCAGTGTAGTCAATTACTATAAATCATTTATAGCCAGACTCTAAGCTTAAGAAGTAGATAGCATCTACTAGAAGGTTGTGATGGATGTTGATGACTAGGCTTCCAGCTAGAAATACTCATCATTTAATTGGATAGTGTTCTATTAGTGTACTTGTTATTTTTGAGTAAAAGTCTGAAGATTCATTGTGATCTTTCCACATGAAGGAATGGCATTATCCAATAAGGAAATGTCTAGCTTAAAGATTTTCTTCTTAGGGATATTAGCTAGTGTTCATTAGGGCAGTAATAGTAGAGCAGTAGACAAGTAGTCAGTAAACAGTGTAAGGTTAGGTAAGAAGAATACTGGCTAGCACTTACAGAGGAATACTTTTGGACATATCATTTTTCATTATCAGATATCATGACAATGAGTAGTTTTAATCAGAATATTATTGATATTAGTCAAGTAAATATGAATGGATTGATCAGAGATGTGTAGGAGAAGAGAAAGCAACAAGGTTGTTAAAGCAAGTGATAGATAATAACATGTTTCTATTGAATTTACAAAGACAAATATTGGAATTATATGTAGTAGAGAATTAGAAAAGGAGGAGGCAGCAGAAAAGAAAATAGTAGAGGAGAGAAAATGAGGAAAGGTGGAAAGAAAAAGAATAAAGAAGGAGAAATGAAAAGGAAGAAGAATAAGAAAGAAAAAGAGTAGATGACAAGTGTAAAAGAGTAGAAGAAATGAAAACAAGAGAGGAAAGAAAAGCAGAAAAGAAGTAGAGACAGTAGGAGACATAAAAAAGAAGGAGAGAAATAAATAGGGAAAGAGCAATGATAGAGAGGATATATTTTGTTTGTGGAGGTTTTGGGCATATTGCCCATTACTGTAGAAAGACAGAGAATAGGTAGGAAGAGAGACTAACACAGAGGTTCTTAAATAAATTTGAAGTATTAAAGAATAAAGTGATAAATATAGTGGAAGAGAAATAAAAAAAGACAGAAAGACAATTTTAAAAGAAGAAAGATTGAAGAAAGAGAAAACAGTGGAGGTACAAAAGACAGAAGCAGATAAGGATGTGAAAAAGAAGAAGAAATTGCTAAGAGAAGTAACAGTATTTTAAGAGAGGAAAGATTGAAGAAAGAGAAAACAGTGGAGGTACAAAAGACAGAAGCAGATAAGGATGTGAAAAAGAAGAAGAAATTGCTAAGAGAAGTAACAGTGAAGATAGGATTGAAGCAGGAGAAGGATGAAGATGATATCATTGTAAAAGTGCTGTTAGACAGTGGAGCAACAGGATTGGTAATGAGTTCAGAGTTTGTAAGGAAAAACCAGTTTAGGAAGAAGAAGTTGGATAGGCCAATATATGTGAGGAATGTAGATGGTATTTTAATCATAAAGGACCAATAGAGCATACAGTAGAGGTAGAATTGTTTTTCAAAGGTCATAAAGAGAGAATAAAAATAGATGTGATAGATAGGCAGAAATGGAGTATGATATTAGAGATGCTGTGGCTGGCATGCCACAATTCAGAAATAGATTGGAAAATGAGAGAGGTAAAAATAACAAGATGTCCAGAGGAATTGGGGAAGTAATGGAAGATGAAGCAGATGAAGCCAGGATAGTAGAAGCAGAAGGAAAAAGAGCAAAAAAAAGAAAAAGTATAGAGAGAGAAGAAGGAAAAATTTAGGAAACCAATAGTGGAAGAAGAAATGGAGATAGCAAGAATATTAGAGGAGGAATAAGATGAAGAGGAAGATTTAATTGAAATTAGAATGGTGGATAAAATGGTTTCTGTTTGGAGGACCTAAATACTAACCAAGGTGAGGAATTGAACAAATATACCATGAGATAGTTGTAATGGATTATATCCAATCATCCTGTTCCACAGAAGCAATAGAACGAAATATGGTGGTCCCAAGCCATCTTTCTTGAGCAACAGCCATATACTATGCTAAGATCATCAGCATTGGATATATGTTCCTAATTGAAGAGTGAGAAGACAAACCTGATGACACTGATATTATTGACTAATACTCTCCATGCAAACACAGACAAATCTACAGGTGCACCAGACAACAATAATGTCATCAGCAACAAGGGTACAAGAATTGTCTTCTCATGTATCTGAAATGAAAACAGGAAGAATGAGAAGGACAAAGTCAAGAATGCATAGGGTAGCAAAGGCAAAAACAGTACTTGTATCTCTGCACTCTTGTGTTCTGCTCCTGAGTCTATATGGGGAGAGTTTGAATTCACAAGTGGTAAGTGCATCCTGTACCCAACACTTAGCATTGATCACACACTGGACAAGAATCCAAGCCCAGTCAATGCAGCTGATAGTTTAAGTAGTATGTTCCTTTCTAATTGCTCACACTACTTAAGAACAACATTGCTTGCATACCAAAAGTTGGCAACTTTATTTTCAAATAGGCCTCAATCAAATGGGAAAATTTTTGTGATGGGATCCATAATAGATTTGACAGAAAGAGCCAAAGAAGAGAGATAGAAAGGTAGGAAGAGGAAGAAGAAACTCGAGATGATTGTGACTCCAAGATATATAAAATGCTTGAGACTGCAAGATCAATATAAGAGTAATAAATAGAGAAATAGACAAAAATATACCCAGGGCCTAGTACACCAAGAAACAAACATTTTGCCAGCAAATAAGAACTGATAACAGAAGCATAATATAATACTATTTGTTTAAATCTAAGACTCAAAACATAGAACATGGTTCCAATAAGATTATGTCCCATAGTGAAGAAATTCATTGCTAAAAGGTTCAAACCTTGAAAACAAATTGTGAGACAATACTGATGGTCCCAGAAGATCCTACACACTGAGTATAACAGAATTATATTGAAAGTGCCCAAAGTCGACTAATAAAAGTATAAAATGGTTTCTAGAAGGTTCCAAAAGTATTTGAAAGTATTTGAGAAGCAAGAGTCAGAGAGAATGCTGACAAATAAGACATAGGTGTCAGAATTCAAGACAGTGGACTCTAACTATTTTATTTTTTCTTTTCTTATTTGTTAGTTTCTTCTTTTATTTTTATTTTTGGAGACCTAGGGTTAGGGTTCATGTGACATAACTGTCACACAGTCACATGTCATATGGAAAAGTGTAGAAGGTTCTAAAAGAATAATGTCATGCAGTATGTTTAACATATAATAACCTTAAGGCAAATACATGGCTGTTTAGGGTAGGCTAGAAGTAGTTAGCACAGACCATGGAGTTTTAGTATATAAGGTATACAATCCTGTACAGAGTTCTCTATTGAGTTCTCTTGTGTTAACCCAATATAAAGTTCTATTCATTGATTTACTCTAAGATCTTTGAGTCGTAACAATAGGATCATATCATAGATCTCAGGAAAAAGTTTGTTCCAAAAAAGAGGAAAATATGTCTGTTATCAAGAATAAAGAGGGAGAAAGTTCAGGAGTTTGTAAAGAATTAGTTAAGAAAGTGTTATATTCAACTTTTGAAATTACCACAGACATTACTAGTGTTCTTTGTGCCAAAGAAGGATGAAAAAAAGAGAATGGTACAGGACTATCAATATATAAAAAGTTAGACAATTAAGAACAATTATCCATTACCACTGATTTCAAATTTAATAGATAATGTAGGAAAAAAGAAGGTGTTTATAAAGATAAACTTGAGGTGGGGGTACAACAATATGAGGATAAAGGAAGGAGATAAGTGAAAGGCAGTATTCTCAATGCTAGAGAGTGCCTTTCAGCTGGCAGTAATGTTCTTTGGGTTGACAAACTCATTAGCAACTTTCTAGGTGATGATGAATAACTTGTTTAGAGATATAATAAAAGTGGAAGATGTGGCAGCATTTATTGATGATGTTATGGTAGGAACAGAAACAGAAGAACATGGTGATATAGTAGAAAAAGTATTAAGAAGAATAGCAGAAAATGATTTATTTGTAAAACCAGAAAAATGTGTATAGAAGGTTAGAAAGGTTGGATTTCTAGGAGTTGTGATAGAACCAGATGGGGTAAAAATAGAGAAGGTGTAAGTACAAGAAGTAGTAGATTGGCTAGTACTAACGAGTGTGAAGAATGTACAGAAGTTTCTGGGGTTGGAAAACTATTATAGATAGTTTGTCAAAGATTTCACTAGGGTAGCAAAATTTCTTCATGATATGACAAGAAAAGATGTAAAGTGGAATTGGAAAGAAAGAGAGCAGAGAGTATTTGAAGAGTTAAAAGAGAGGTTTATGATGGAATACCAGACTTGGATAAGGAAATGAGAGTAGAGGCAGATACACCAGATTTTGCTATGGAAGAAGTATTGTTAATGAAGTGTGAAGATGAGAAGTAGAGGCCAATAGCTTATATTTCAAAGTTGTTGAATGAAGCAGAAAGGAACTACAAAATTCATAATAAAGAAATGTTAGCAATCATTAGATATGGAGGCATTTCTTAAAAGGAACCAGGGATCAGTTTGAAATTTGGGCAGATCATAAAAACTTAGAGTACTTGATGAAGGCTTAGAAGTTAAATCAAAGACAAACTAGATGGGCTTTGTATTTGTTAAGATTTGATTTTGCTTTAAAGCATATGTGTTATATGTTATGAATTAAAGCTCAAAGGGTTGAACAATAGAACAACTCTTGTATTGAGTAATACAAGAGAACTCAATAGAGTTCCTAGTACAAGTAGTCTACCTTATATACTACTACTCATGGTCCATGCTTACTACTGTGCACCCTACCCTAAACAACCATGTGTACGACATGAGGCCAACATGTGTTGTCCATGTT
>Ga0157357_1000865_pt1 | contig 12807 bp, 19 predicted proteins | sample AttcapACBM1_FD_111485 | JGI IMG/M metagenome (GOLD analysis project Ga0157357, IMG submission 111485) | Fungus gardens microbial communities from leaf cutter ant in Botucatu, State of Sao Paulo, Brazil - Atta capiguara ACBM1 | ecosystem: Host-associated > Fungi > Mycelium > Unclassified ... | reverse complement strand
GAATAGAAGGAGGGATAGATTAGATTGAAGCCGGTTTGACTATATTCTTGCCTTTACCATTGGACAGAGTCTTGGCAACCTGTGGGCTAAACTTAGACTTTACCATGTTTCTGAACGATATGTTGAAATTGTCCACTATCAAACTATCCTAGTATGCTTTGTAAAGGGACAAAATAAATCCCCAAGCTACCTTACCGACACCTTTGAGATCCTTGATATTGTTGGCTTTACTACCTTCAATGGTTTTGTCCAGAATATATTTTCGCATTCTGATGAGAGATTCCTTGATGTTCTTCATATCTGATGCCAAGTGTTCTAAAGATCCATGAAGTGATATGGCCTGGAAATTTCCATTCCAAGAATTGGGGTCCCTAACCTGGTTGATATCATAGTTCAACTGAATGTTGAACATGTTGCTGTCCATGTGGTTGCTGTGGGAGAGTTCCTCATTGTTGACACGTTGAGGCCCTATGTTAGTCAAGAGTTCTGCTGCCCTGCTGCTCTGGATTTTCTGGTTGTTGTTCATAATGTATGACAGTTGAGAACTGTCGATGAGTTTACCAACTTTGTCCACAAAGTCGTTATTCCTTTCCATATGCTCAGCATAATCCACCAAGCTGTTAGTAACAGACATGACATCCAAGCTAGAATCATTAGCTGGGCGTTTGGTTACTCCTCTCACATCGTCAAAGTTATCTGGACCACCTCCATGAACATCATCAACATCCATGTTTCCAAATCATGTAATACTCATCCTTGTTGTAAATGTTGTAGTTGCTGTCAGCCTTATTATGCAGATGATATGAGTCCACGGTCTACCATCATGTCCTATGTAATAAATTGTTGATTTAAAAAAAAAAAAGATGAAAATTGATAGAATCCACCATCTTCGATTCTGACAATTTCCCCAGGTAATAATATCTGGCATCTCGGCATCTCGGCATGCCATTGTGATTTTCTCAGACTGCCAAGTCACCCATTTTGATCCAATGATTTCTATTGGCTTAGCTACTCTAGTTGACTTTTCAAGTATCCTCTGCTGTAAATCCCGCCTTAGTATATGGAAATATCTTAATTTATGGTGCTTAGAGGCAAGCCCCCAACCAGAGAATCTGTATTCGTCTCACTCTCACTTTTGCTGGCTTCAGATCAAACTAGAGATTACGAGAGAGCTCCTATCAAACGGCAAACGGACAAAGTCTACAAAGGTTTGGAACTCACCATACAAATAACGTTCTCGTTCTCCTCCTGCACTATGGGGACAGGTACCATAAAATACTATCTGCACTCCAGTAGATTGGTGGATCTCGTGTACCTCGAAACTTCTATGTAGGCCTAAATTTGGCACCCAGAACTTATCCGGCTCGGCAGTTCTTTTGCCTCTTGGATCGACTTTAGTCAAGTCCGCTCTATACCCAATACGGACTGACCCTATAAATTGGGTGGTCTGACAACACGTACGACGCTGAAGGTAATTCAATAATTCAATTCCTCCCACCCAATGCGGTCACTACCAAGATTCTCCTACGCTCTTGTTCTATATGGGTGTTTCTTCGACCCATCCTTTACTTTTGTGCATTCGTCTTCTCCTGGCCTGGGGTTTTCGGCAACTCTACTAACTAATCATTTATCTTCAAGCAGTCCTCTGGCCTCCCTACCGACACTCCCTGTACCTTTGCCCACCACCTCCCGACCATTGACTCATTTATCAACCTCTTATGCATCAATTCCATCTTCCTTGAATACAGGAACCAATGCATCAGAATGTGTAACTGCCACACCTTCGTTAATAACTTCCACTCCACCTTTGCCCACTCAATCAGTGGACCCTGCAACTCTGGAGGAGATTGAGCTGATGCAAGCGCGACGTCTCAGTAATATAATTGGTCGTCTTACTGGTGCCAGTAACATTCAATCATGGTACACTTGGCAAGATCCTCTGAATACAGACACCTGACTTAAGTCTCACAGGATGGATTCGCTCGGCTCCGATGGCAAGTGGCCTGACAGTGAAGTTGACTATACTACGGGTTGTGCAGCCCGTCGAGCTAATTGGCCCGCTGAGGATCATTGGCAGCGTACACGTAAGCGGAGAATATGTCATCCCTGAGGTAGTCCCTAACCCATGCCCCAGTTGTAATGGCCGCTGCGTGGCATGGGGGATTGAAAGGAGGAGAGCAGTTTGTCAATGACTCCACTCTCCATGAGAAGATTTCATTGGCAATAGATTACTGGTTTGAACGCGACCTTACCAATTTGGCGTGCTTGAGCCAGGGTGGTACCTCAGCTTGCCCTTGCGATAACCCTGGAAACCTCCTTTGGTATGTACGTTGGGATTTGAACCGACAATTTTCTGATATAACAACAGGAATACGAACTGGTTTTCCAACGTCAGTGTCTTTCTCGTCGATAGTCTACTTTATCTGGATCACCAGGATAGGTTATTGCAATACCGGAGCTCGTTGGCCAAACTTGCTTACTCCTTAACGACACACTGACCTCCCCTCAATTTTCCCATTGCCTCAGCATGACCGGCCGCTCATACAATCTCTTCCTTCGTCCATTCAATGAAGTTAATTTCTTGACAGGGGCCAATATCTTGGATGTTGCAAAGATCGGCATTGATGGCGGGCTACTCAATATAAATGTCACACAGATCGGTGATGCGTACAAGCGTATCCATGCAGAAGTAGTTATTCACCAAGAGATCAAAGCGGACGGTATCAGACCCGATGGTTCTTTCGGTGTGGCACAAGTTGTTAGTTCTCCACCTTGCGCTGATTCACGCTCCTTAGGCCAACATGGTGGAGTTCTGTACAATGGAAATTACGGTAAGCCGTTAATGATATGAATGCGCTCTCCATGATAATTTGTTATAATTCACAGGCAAGGACTTGTGAGTATCGTCTTGCGAGTTTAAATGTATCACTCATACCATTAAAGCACGAATGATGTTGTGGACCTCGAGGTTGAAGCAGCTCAAACTCAATTTGCTGCTAACATCAATTCTCAGTTGGCCCTTGCCACTCTCTTCGACGGTGATCAGTGGATAATTTTCCGCAACAGTCTGACTGGAGTGCTGCACTGGGATTTCGTAAGTTGTTCAGCACTATCCAATGAATTATGGTTTACAAACTTAACATAGTCGGCCCTCGGCCGTTTCATTTCCTTCCCGGTTGTCGACGCCCAGTAGGTCGTCTTTTTACCCACCTTCTTTTCCAATTGTGAACATTGGGTCAGGGCAACAGGGAGCATCAATCTGAACCTTACAGAGATTGGACAACTTGGACAACTTTGGAACTCGGGGATCATCACTAATTTCGCCCAACGTCTTTCTGAAACCGGCGAGAATGCCAATGCTGGCCAGCTGAATGGTAATCGCATGTTTTATGATAATGACTACATGGTTTGTGTGGCAATTTCACCTCACAAGGGTCTGCATTGATTGGTTTCTAGGTGCACCGCGGTAAAAGTTATGTGTCCACGGTGAAAATGTTCTCTACACGAACTCAGAATACCGAATGCATTAATTCCCAAAATGTTCGTGCTTTTCATGTCTTGAAAATTTGTTGCTGAAACGACGTTTAACTAGCCTTTTGGTTTCCATCTATCTGATGGGGCTCATTACACTTATCTCAAAGGCAATGAGTACGAAGACATATCAGCTACATGGGACTGGAATATGATTCCTGGGATTACCACTGACTATGGAGCAACACAACTTTCTTGCGACAAGGCTGGATTCACCGGTATTGAGAACTTCGTTGGAGGTGTTTCCAATGGCGAGATCGGTATCTCTGTCATGCGTTACACTAATCCCCTGACGAAATCTCTGTACTGGCAAAAGGTCTGGTTCTTCCTCAAAAATGACGTGCAATTCACCATGATATCCAACATTACCTCTACTTCAGGGACACCTGTTATCTCTGTCCTTGATCAGCGACGCCGCGACGGCGCTGTTTTCGTCGACGATGGCGTCGAGCTTTTGGCAACGTCCCAGTCTACCCTCGATTCCACCAGCCTTTGGCACGGTGATGTGGGCTACGTGTTCCCTGAGCTCTCTGACGGTGATATTCTTCATTTTAACGTTGGGGAGAGGACGGGAAATTGGACTGCTATCGGTATCTCAACCCAACCTCCTGTGACTGTGGATCTCTTCACTGCCTGGATTGAGCACAGTCCCCTAACCAAAAGTATATCCTATATCATGCTCCCAGGAGTGAACTTCAACGAGTTCCTTGCGAAACGGGTCCAACTAGCCCTCCAATGTGTTTCGAACGATGGAAGCATATCTGCAATTTATGACGAGACTCACAAAACGGCTATGGTCGTTTTCTGGCAGCAAGACGGCGGAAGCGTTACTATTACACCTTCTGAGTTTGCAGCACTCACCATCTCTTCCAGCGGCAATACTGCAATTATCTATCACTTCGATGACGCTGCGATTTTTGTTTCTGACCCCTCACAATCTCTGGCTGCAGCCGAAATCACTCTATCATTAGGACCTGGTGAGAAACCACCCCATTGGGGACCTCATCAAGACAGGAGCTTTATCATTGAGTTACCTTCAAGTGGCTTAGCGGGGAGCAGCGTTCACATACAACTTTAATACCTTAATTTACACTGTTCCTTATTTATGTTTTATATCCTTGTTTTAACTTAATCAAAGACCATGGAATTGTAACAAAGACATTGAAATGTAAGCGAAGATAGAACGAAGAAATCAGAATACAGGTTGCTCTGTGAATCCTTCAGGTTGTTGGAATGAGGAATCCGGAGCAACATATGCCTCTTCGGTGGGAGGTGCAACCGGCACAGGGAGAGGTTCGCGCTGTTCTGAAGTAGGCTCGGAGACGAGCTTGTCCGCAGAGGGCTCGAAAATTTGGATAGAATCAGGAAGAGGCTTCTTGGGGCCGAGTTTGCCTTCAGAATCGTAGCCTTTCATGCTAACAAAAGGTCAGACGAATCTTCATGATTAAACGTCTCCTCATACATTTTCACTTTGATGCCGAGAACACCCTGCCTAAGGAGGACGTGACGGACGGCATAGTCGACAAAGTCACGAGCAGGTTGACCAGAATGGATCATGAAACCATCGGTAAATTTCATAGATTTTGCGCGGGCGGCCCTAAGCTTGCCGGAAACTACAACCTCACAACCCTTAGCACCAGACTCCATAACAAATCGGAGGACACCGTAGCAGGCACTGAGAAGTTAATAATAACCGCTGTCACTGACTGGATCGAACACCTGTTGATCGGACATACCGGCGGATGGCAAGGCCACCAAGGAGTTTGTAACGAAGAGACTCGCATTGAGCAACAGCAGAGAGTCCACGGTATTGAACTTTTTCGGCGTAAAGCTCGAGGGAGTTTTCAGGGAATTTGAATCGTTTTTGGACGAGGGCAGTAAGTTCACGAATGCGACGGCCCTTCTCACCGAGGACATCCTGGGGATGGGTAGAACGAATAATAATCTGATAGTATATGTATGTAAGCCAAGATTTGTCACTTGGCCATGATTAATGAAGTACCTCAGTGCGGGCATGAGTAACGCGGACATCACAACCAGAGTAGCCTTCCTCCGCAAGCTCACGGGTAAAGAATTCATTCAACTCGGCACGGAAGACACCATCGGCAACGAACTTGCGCTTTTTGCTGATTTGAGCGGCCATTTTGGAGGCTAGATTATGGACCAAGGTTGTCGGGGTTCGATACGGGTGGCTGCAGATGCTGCACAGTATCTCGCGATTTGCCGAATCACGTGAACAGGATATGTATATATATATATAAAATCGACGCGCCAGCTTTCTGACATCAACGAACAGGTGAGCAGTCTGTTTGTTTTCATTTGTACCATGACGAGCGTTGTACTTGCAACCATTTTTGGCACCTCTTAGTCGACTTGATGTGTTTGGACCAAGTCCTTGCATTTCACTGACATGAATGACCATCTGACTTTCTCCTTGGCTGCATACTATGGAATCAGATCTAACGCATAATTTCTAGATATATTCATCCAATTCCATGATATTTATCTGCTCAATGGATTTGTTCGTTCACAAATATACCTGCTGCTCCCATTCCACTTCCTACGCACATGCTTGTCAGCAAAATTCTCTCATTGCGCCTGCGGAGCTCCTCCAGGCCAGTAATAACTTGACGGATGCCGGCTTATTATTTAATGTCAGCTCAATGCGAATTTCGATGTACGCATAACGTATCAACTTACTGAGTCCGATTGGATGAGAGATAGCAATTGAACCACCACTACGAGAATGAAATTAGACTTATCCATTTTGGATGACAATCTGAGACTCACTTCGGGTTAATCTTCTCGATAGGGATGTTCAATTGATCGATACAATATGCAAACTGAGATGCAAAGGCTTCGTTGATCTATGAAGGAGCTCTTGGGGACATTGGGATATTAATCTGATAGGTATGCATACCTCGTAAATATCAACATCTTCTTTCTTTAGGCCAACTACGTCTAACATTTTAGGAATGGCGAATACTGGTGAGATACCCATGTATTTAGGTTCCACTCCTGATACAAGGTCAGATGAAGCTTGCGAAGGACTGGCGTTGCATGACCTACCAACAACGACGCTGCTCACCCATTTCCCAAGAATCTCCATTCCTTCCTTCTCTGCTCGTTCTCGCGTTGTCATCATAACTAGACCAGCTCCATCTCCAACACCACTCGCATTACCCGCAGTAGTAGTTCCCGGCTGCCATTGGGGAAATGCAGGTTTAAGTGCTGCCAGACCTTCGGCAGTCACACCAGGCCGGATAGTGTCATCGACAGAAATGACCTGACCCTTGATCTCAATAGGGATAATCTCATCTGCGAATACATCTTTCTTCAAGGCCTCGGATGCTCTTGTGTGTGATATTAGAGCGAAATGATCTTGCTTTTCACGGGAAACATTGAAATCTTTGGCAACGTTTTCCGATGTCCAGCCCATTGCCTGTTGGTGTGTTAGTGAGTTACACAATTCAATAAACTACGGCTTCTCACCTGGATGGAGTCATGAGCATTCTGATGTGAACTGACTGCCTCTGAGACTTCGGGAGTAGGCCGAGGACTAGGGATGACTGGTTGAGGAGAGAGAGAGAGTTCAAAGAAAGTTGTATCACATACTTGAGACTCATGCTCTCAGCACCAACTGCCCAACCGATGGATGTCTCTCCTGCCTGAATGGCATGGGTGATAGCACGGATGGACATTAGACCTGAGGAACAGAGACGGTTGACGGTAGATATAGGGACCGTATAAGGGATACCAGCAGCAAGCGCCGCTGCTCGAGAAATATAGAGCGGGGAGGGTGGATGACACACAGCTAAGAATTATACATGAACCCAGGTATAGAGTCGTGAGAGAGAGAAAAATGAATACTTACCAACACATATATCATCAATTTTGTTAGGGTCAAGCTTGGTCTTCTCAAGAGTAGCCTGGAAGGGAGAGAGTTGTCAAACCAAACTGGATAAAAAATGAGGTGATGACGAGCTTTGAAGAGAGCACAAATGAGTTCATCAACAGTCGTATCTTTCCATTGACCCTTTTTAGCCCTTCCGACAGCAGTTCGCTTTGCAAAAGTAATCACGACGTCGTTTGAGTTTTTCTGGAGGATGCTGGACAGACCACGAGGAATCCGAGTACTAGTGCTCGCAGGGCGTGTGAATTGAAGATGAACAGTCCGAAACAATGCTTTTGTCGGAAAAGATAACATGGGAGAAGGATGGAACGAAGGCCACTAGCTTTTCAGGATTCAGTCATTTGATGAGAAGCAAGAACGATTCACGGAAGAACAAATTTCCGTTCGGGGCTTGTGGATTTGCGGGAAAATCACGAGTAAAAGATATAAAAGATGTACATATATAGAGAGAGAGCTACAGAACGAGAAAAGAGTAAATTGTTTTGACCAACACCAAACCAGTATGAGTGGGACTAGCCTCTTGATTGAGTCATGTATAGTACAAGAATCAAGTCGACACACCCACAGAAATAGTTGTGCACTATGAGAGGTCCGGGATTCCAGTTCTGTCTTTCGCCTTCCATGCCCGATTGAGATATGAGTAGCAATTACTACACAGGTGATGAGAGAGTTTGGGAGCCCCACAACCAGGACAGTTGACCACGTCTAGACAGGAAATAAGTAATGTGTCGATTATTAGCAAACAGGCGCACTTTGTTTATCCTTCAACCCCTTATTGGCAGAACGCATAGCTTTCCGCGAATGCGATGTCTTCTTCTTTGGTACAGCAAGCAAAAATGGAGGGAAGAGATCGAGAAGGGATTGAAGAGAGGGTATTGACCAGGTAAAAGCCGACCTTCCAGCAGTCAAGGAGATAACCACGGCACTAGTGTCAAAGAACGGTCGTAGAAAGGATGTACGCATGGGGAACGAGAACATCCCACGCGTTTGGACAAGTAGAGCAGCAGCAGCAGCCGCCATCGAGAGAGAAAGAATGTTAAAACGAAGAGAGAGAGAGAATTGATTATTTTTGTACTCCGCCCGTGAGATCAAACCACACTGGCATCTTAAACCTCATCATGTTCCGTCTCACCCGTCCTCTCTTCCAAACACTCAAACAATCGACAGGAATCACTGGACTCGCTGTCCACCCAGATCCTCTCCCACAGCTCGTCAAGACTTACGAGTCCACCCTCTCCATTCTCTCAGCTATCCCACAAACCTCCGTGTATCGTCAGGGCACAGAAGCCCTCACACGACATAAACTGAACATTGTACAAGCCGCTAACGGTGACATTGGTGCCGCGGAAAAAAAATTGAATGAGGGTCAGATAGAGGAATCGTTGGAAATTGCTTCTGACGAGCTTGAGTTGGCTCAAAAGATGGTTGAATGGAAAGCGTGCGTACCACCACTATACTCCCATTGTCGTTCGGTTTGACACATTCATCTACAGCTGGGAAGACCTTGTGGATGTACCCGAGCCTGGCCAGTGGGAGTACTTTGGAAAATCAGTGTAAGGACGATAGATTTTACTATATTCTTCGTAGATTATAGTACTTCATGGAGAATGAGAGATCTAAGCTGCTAAGGACTGTACCTCCAATAATTCATGGTACAAAAAAATGAATAGACTCATTAAAAAATTCGCTGGAAGCAGGATTTGAACCTACGCGGTGAAACACCAAGTGATAAATTTGACCATTCAAATCACTCGCCTTAACGACTCGGCCATTCCAGCTTACGTAGTAGTTGCACTGTGTCGATGAACATCAATATTTCCGGAATCTGCTCAACGAGATACTTTTTCTACTAAACCACATACCGATAACACCGCTTGCAACGAAAATGGATTCCTTGATCCCCTTCACTACCTCAGGCGCTCTCATGGATTGTGTGGACAGTACGTTTACTTACCCTCAATGTTTACACACTCCTTCTACGTATCCTGAGCCAAATCTTTCTCTATTCATCTCGTCCCAACCATCCCGACAAATCCTATATACCTATACTATCTATATATACATGAAATCTTGCATCCAAATGGCTTAGGGAAGATGCTTGTCGTTCTACGAGACGGTCGAAAACTTCATGGTGTTTTGAGATCCTATGATCAGTTTGGTATGTGCACTTTCTTCTTCTTTCGATCACTCTTTTTTCAAAAAACAAACCAACCAACCTTTGTTTTAGCCAACCTCGTTCTAGAAGACACAGTAGAACGTATATACCACGGAGACAGTTATGCTGAAAACTGGCATGGTCTATTTCTCATCAGAGGAGAAAATGTCGTGTTACTGGGTGAAATCGTATGTTTCTTTCTTTTTTGTTTAAAACAATCAATGACCAAGAAGCGCGATGATTGATAGGACTTGGATAAAGAAGATGAAATTCCTCTTCAACAAATCGACTATCGTTTACTTGAACCCTACGTCAAACAAGACATTGAACAAAAGAAGCGACGTGATGAGACAACAGCTAAAGCCCTCTTTGAAAAGAAGGGCTTTTGCAAGGAAGGCGGTGAAGGTGATGGCTATTGAATAATTGAACATGGATTTCTTGTTCTTGTACTTCTCTCCTCTGGTCCGAGTCACTTACAACACACAAGCCGATTCATTATGTTAAAAGAGACCAGCATGTATCTTTGTAGAGTTTAATAGTATCAATACCGGACCATATATCACTGTAGCTACAGGCATAAACAATACAAAACAAATGGTTGTGGTTGTGTGGTTCCGAGCAAGATTGGGTTCTAACAGAAAAGAAAGTCATTAAAAGGCAGAGGAGGAGGGAATCAGGATCATAAAAATACAGCTACATTTTTTCTCCTTTTTCTCTCTTTACGATACGGGAACCTTGCGTTTCTTGCCCTTCTTCAAACTTTCATTTGATTTGGTGTGGCCGTTGGGTAACTTGGTATTAGACGATTTAAGAGGGACATGGGAAGCTGAGGTGTTGGACTTGCGACCGCTATGGTCTACAATAAGATCTTCTATGCGCTTGCGCAGCTGGCGTTCACGGATCACCAAACTGTTCAATAGCTCTTCCTTCTTCTCTCGCTCCTTGCAGATGTCCTTATATCGGAGTGTCTGCCAGCTACATATCTCATTAAGCCAAACTGAGTTGGAGAGACAGCAACCAACACACATACCCATTATGGCGCTTACAAGATTTCTGTCCGGAGCACCACCACTCTCCATCCTCCTCGTCATTCTCATCTCTCACTTCGTAACTTTCCACCACGCCAGCTCCATAAGTCTGCCATTCCTCCTCCCCGAAGCATAACCGCTGGTCCCAGCCGCACTGATCAATGTGTTCCGCTCGTTCACTTGCAAGCTGCAACAGCTGCTCACGCCAAGCAATTATCTCCATGCTGTCCCTAGTCTCCTCACGCACCTTCACCACTTGATTCAACACCCCCTGAAGTCGCTCCGTCTCTCGGTCCATTCTTGATTGCTTTTTGTTCTTGTCATCCAAACCAGATTTAATCTTCTCATCAACGCAAACGGCTATGCCTTCGCGCTTTTCAGCCTTCTTTACGCTCTCCCATAATTCTTCCTTCTGTCCTCCTTTCTTTGCCCAGGCATCAATGCGTGATTGCATGTACTCGACGCCACATTCGTCTGAGCAGTACTTGGAGATGGCACCACGTGCGGGTTTGTGGCAAGCTTTTGATGAGTCAGGGTCGGGATGGCGGAGGCCATTGAGGCAACGCTGTTTATATGTGGTTTTGAGGTTCATGTGGGGATTTTCTATCGAACGGTCATATGATCATTCGGGGAGGACACACACACAGGCTCACGTTCGATGCATGGCGGACAAAAGAATTGATCGACGAGCTCAACCTCCGATTCCGGCATGTTGACGCAGGCTGTATGGTACCACTCATCGCAACTATGAATCAGCGTTGATTGGTAGCCGGACTGGGAAAGCACTGGGAAACGTACCGATCACAAGCAATCATGAACCGGTCCTCATCATACTTTGTTTCACAGACACAATAGAGTTTATCATCAGCGGCTTCCTCCTCCTCCTTCTCCTCAGACTTACGCTCTAATTCTGGCTCGACAGACCCACTAGCCATCACGGATGTCGATCGAGAACGGGAGGCGTCAATGCGGCTAGCAGCAGCGGGCTTCTTTGCTCCGGCAGAGGCCTTGGACTGTTTGGTTAAAACTGCAGCGGGAACAATGGAACCCTCTAAAGCCTTTGTCTTCTTGTTTGACACGGATTTGGTTTTCTGTTGTTTGTGATTTGTCGTCATCTGAGTAGCTGCAGAGTGAATGGCTTCCTTTGTTTTTTTAGCCACAACCTGAGGCAAAATGAAATGAATCGCCACATGGCAGACATGACCACCAACTCACTTTATTTTCAACGTCCTTTTTCTTCCTGGCCGAGATAGCATCGACAGATTCACTCTTGACTAAGGCGTCGTCGTCTTTATCCTTCCCACGAGGAAGCACAGGGGCCACAACGGCAGCAGCAGGAGGCGGCATCGAACCACGATCCGATCCGAAGGGAGGAGGCATGACGGGGGAAGCAGTAGACGGAGAAGTGGCTGGGAGGGGTAGAGGGGACAGTGGCTTGGGCTGGTCCAGGGGAGCTAGGGTGGTGGGTGTAGCCACTTCGGGACCAGCAAGCGGTCTATCGTCCAGCAAGCTCAGCAGCTCGTTCTCGACGTCGTCAGAGACTATTTTTGACTGGTCGTCTTGCTCGATAAGTGGAGCAAGGGGGGGATCAATGTCCATATCATCCGGTTCCGGTTTATATTGCTCTTGTTCAGCCATTAATTCAGCAAGCTCCTGTTCAAGTGCGACATCAGGATCGGGCGAATGACTTGTGGATGGCTGAGGCTGCAGAGTGGGAGAAACCCTTTGAGGGTGAAGTTTTGCAAAGACAGGGCTGATGGAGGGTGAAGGGGAACGAGGGGGTTCGGAATGGAGAGTGTGGGGGGAGGGAACGTAGTGATCAAGGAGCCAGTCGTGGGGGTCTTGATGGTGCAAGTTGAGTAGTCTACATAGATGGTTGAGTGTCAAGTCTAGAGGTCAGTTGTCGAAACGACGTACGAGGTTGGTTGATTCATGACGACATCGAGAGACATCTTGCGAGGAGGGTCTTTCCAGGGGTCGTGAGGAGGTGGACGGTCTTGTGTGGGAATGGGATTGTCAAAGGTTCTGGGATGGTTGTTGCGGACGTTGGCCATGGTGGCGGCAGCGGCAACAGCAACAGCATCATCGGTGCGACGGGCCTCGTCTGACTTTCTAGCAGCTGTGATGCGGCCGATCTGACTGCCTGGGGGAGAACGTCTGGCTGAGTGATGGGTGATGGG
>Ga0157357_1000864_pt1 | contig 12818 bp, 11 predicted proteins | sample AttcapACBM1_FD_111485 | JGI IMG/M metagenome (GOLD analysis project Ga0157357, IMG submission 111485) | Fungus gardens microbial communities from leaf cutter ant in Botucatu, State of Sao Paulo, Brazil - Atta capiguara ACBM1 | ecosystem: Host-associated > Fungi > Mycelium > Unclassified ... | reverse complement strand
GGGTTTTCTCTGGGGGTATTGGATTGTTCATCATTTGTGTAATTTAGTGCTCCTTTTTTGGTTATTAGGTGTATCAATAGAGGGATTTCGCTTATAAGAGAGAGAATGGTGATGGTTGTAATAATGGATAGTTTGTAACTTGTTATGTGTGGCCCCATATTCCTTTCCATGCGCCATGATATCTAGTCGAAAAATAGACTGCGCATCGAAAACATGATTTTTGGGGGAAAGAATAAAGGCATCTTAGGAAAGAAAAGAAGCATTTGGTTTCTGTGAATTTAGTTGGAAGACTGGGTGTCAATGTGAGTGAGTGAACTGGTTTGTTTCTTCTTCATATGGTCCGAGGACGCGAGTTAGAACATTGAACAACGGCGTTTTCGATGTATCATCTGCACAAGAATCTGCACAGGAGAAGAGGGTGTTTCGATCTTTGATGACTTGACTTGATGCTGATGTTGAAGAAGTCGGTATTCATTCATTTACTCATATGTGCCAAAAATTGCATTGTTCCCACATATCCAATCCGAAAGTTTTTTTGACTAATCGGAAACGGAGAAGCTTCTACTTCTTTCGGGTCCCTTCTGTTGGAAAAACGGTAGTCGATCGAAGAACAAACAAGTAATCTGATTAGCGAGTTCCTGTGGGTAGGTCCCAGAGAACGCGCTTTTTTCAACCCCTTAATTTTTTTTTCCCCTCCGAGTCTCTCTCTCTCTCCCTCTAGGAAAGTGATTTTCGATCCAAAGATTTTGTATGTGTGTAAGTGGATGTATATGGGTCCCGGGGGGATGAGCTGTCCTTTTGTGAAATGAGATTAGGAAAACGATAGCGAACTTTCTAGGTCCCTCATGGATCGCTTAGCTCCGACGATCTTTTGATCTGGCTCGAAGTGAATAACTTGATCAGAAGGATCTTATTTTTATCTATACGTATCAAGACTTCGATTTGGCAGTCAGTCAGTCGGGTAGACAAACAGACAGACAGACAGATAGATAGATAGATAGACAGACGGACAGTCAGTCAGACAGGCGTCAGAACCTGTCTATCAGCCGGTCAAGAGAGAGAAACGGGAACCCGATGAAAAAGGGGGAGCTACGGGTCTCCATAGGACGTCCTTTGTCTTAAAATAAACCTTTTGGGGTTGATCATTTTCGAAAGATATTTTTAAAAACTTGCAAGAAATGTAAAAGGAATTCGTAAAGCCCGTTTGAAAAAGCAACTTACAGTCATTCGAGGAGGTCCTCTTAACATGTATGGGGAGTAGAAGATCGACGTTCTGCAGATTTTTATTTTTTATTTTTCAGGAGTAAGTAAGAGGGGGCGGGGGAGAGCTATCACCGGTGAGTCATGGGATGTAGACCCAATTGGAAAGAGGTCAAGTCAAAGGAATTCAGATGACCGGATGAGATTATCTATACAAGCCATGTGGGGGAAAAAGGGATTATTCTCTTCCAACAAGAAACGATTCCAGTTCGTTCTTGGCCTGATATGGGAGAGGAGGGGGGGAGGGAGGGGGGGGAGGCTGCGTTTTCCATCAGAGTGATGAAGCGAATCAGAAAGCAAGGGATTCCAAGCTTCTGGATCAAGAATATTGATATCATGCATTTGTTATCATGCATTTGTGTATTCTCATCCTGTGGCGATGAAATTTTTCTTACCGGGTTATGATTGACAGTGGTGTTCGGCCAGGACGATGAAAAGAAGAGGTCTTTTATGCGACGAGTAAACTACCGTTCCAGTTAATGCTAGGAGAGGATGTAGCAGTCTGGACTTGGAGGGTTCTGTGAGCGCTCACGAACACTCGATCGGAAAGTAACTTTGGTGACTCATTTCGTACGTTGCAACCTCAACAAGTGGGCTTGGCTGTCAGACCCAAGTTTGGTCATTGGACTACGGAATTCTACGTCGTAAGATGGTACAGAAAAGGCTAGACAAGATAGTTTTCAGAATTTGGAAAAATCGCGAAAGAACATCGAAACGGAACAGGAAAGGCCCTCTTAGATACGGGAATCAGTGATTGAGCTTATTCAATCTAACCGTCAAGCTCTATACCGAAAGCTCGACTTTTTTTGAAGGCGCGAAAAAACTAGATCAATCACGATGCAGGAAGAACACCCTCTGCTGTGCTAGTGATATTTGAAGCCCATGGCTTGATGCTTTGGGTCACAAGTAGTTAATTCAACATCAAAAGCAGAATATATCATCCTATAGGATGTGTACTGCAAGGCACAAACGAGGTGTTAATCCCAAAGGACACGTGAAGGAGATGACCGGTGCGCGACGTGTGTGAACTCATTCATCGCAACGATCGACTGTGGAGTAACAAGATTTCTGCGGAAATTTATGGTCAACAACTTCATCAACAACTTCATCAACTTCACAGTTCACTAGAGGATCCATGAGCTTTGGTAAGGTCAAGGAGGTCATCTTCATAGGTACAGGTGTGACTCAATAATCCGATGGCAAAAAAGTGGCCAAAAGCACCAAATCATGGTCGAGAAGAATGTTATGTCGAGACTAACTCGGGTATAGCATTGGTTGCAAGAACCTTGCCCTTTTTCAGTAGAAGTAATGGACTTGAATGGTCCTTATCAGTCACGCTTGCTGTACTGTCACTGTCACACACTCTGTATGTTCTGTCACATCTCAGCAGCACACAGATGCATATTTTTGAACAAAGAAGAGGAGTTAGTTTCAGAGTTTCAGAGTTTAGTTGACTGGCATAGGTTTATCGAAGACACAGAGGTCCAATATGACGATGACGGGTGCATCTATGGACAATGACGAATAAGTGTACTGACCTAAGATTCAAGTATGTCATTATGACGTGTCATAATGACGTTGGTAGCTATTCCCCATCGGTCTTCTTCTCGCTTTTTCTCATCTACAGTTCTGTTAAAGACTGAATGCATCATAATCTGAATACCTACTGGTAGCAGGACTGACAACACGATGCCAGAGACATTGGACTCTTCGGTCTATAGATATCCCCTAGGTGATTTCTCACGGGAGTGTGATATTTAGTCAGCAGACTGCCAAAACAAATAATCTTAGATCACCTATTTATGAATAGTATGTGGCCATATACTACAAAATTTTAGGTTACCCGCTTCACTTCTATAGTGAATTTCTGAAAAGTGTCCGAAATTACCCTGGTCAGTATAGGAAGGAAAATTTTTCTCTGCGGTTGTTGTCACAGCCATTAACGAGCGGCATCGCTTAGAGACTTGCCTATTGCGGTTTATAACCCCATGGCGGTAGTAACGTATCGTCACGCTAGCGTGAGTAATGCAGTGCCAGTTTCAATCTAGTCATGCCATTATTTTATTGACAGAACTTATTACTGATATCCCCGACCCGCAATCATGGCCACTGATATTACTCTGTCAATTGATTTGATCAGATCCCGGCTACCTCATAGGTTTCATAGCCCTCGAGTTGGGATCGTGTGTGGCTCTGGTCTGAGCGAACTTGGTGATGTTATTCAAGACGCTCACAAGATACCCTACGAAACAATTCCTGGTTTTGGAACGAGCACAGGTAATAGCAAAAGTTATCGTGTCTATTGAGGCTGAATATCGAGCTTTTGAGTATAGTTCCAGGACATCGCAGTGAACTAGCGTTTGGATTTTTAGGCAAAAATCACGTTCCAGTCGTCGCTATGCTTGGAAGGGTAAGTATTTGTGATTCACCAGATTCTTCACTGATGACCAGGAAGGTCCATTGTTACGAAGGACATTCACTATCTACAGTCGTATACCCCATTCGTATCATGGCCAATCTGGGTGTCAAAGAAGTAATCAGTAAGTACCTTCCATTTAGTTAGTCTTCAATGTAACTGACTGCTCCTTTGCCCCAGTAACTAATGCTGCCGGATCCCTGAACCCAGACATACCTGTTGGAACAAGTTTGTAATTAACTTCACCCTGATTGACATCCCCACCAACGTGGTCTTCTGCTAGTTGTCGTCGTTCACGATCATCTTGCTCTTCCCAGTCTAGTCGGAACAAACCCTCTCCTCGGCCCGTTAAAATCACCCAGTCGTCAACGTTTTCCTGCCCTCTCCAACGCTTACTCTCCAGCTCTTCGTCGCCTCACCTTTTATGCTTCCCATGACCTTTCCCTTGAGAGATCTGCTCTCGCAGAAGGTACTTATGCCTGGGTCTGTGGCCCGACTTACGAGACACCGGCGGAGGGACGTTTCCTTCGAAATGCTGGCGCGGATGTAGTGGGTATGAGCACCGTACCAGAAGTTGTTACTGCCCGAGACGAAGGCATGGAAGTGTTGGTGCTCTCCCTTGTTACTAACTTTGTTATCATTCCCCCTTCGTATCGGAGTATCAGAGAGGAAGTTGAAGCCGAGGTCAGTCTTTCATCGCCGTGTCACAAATTGGTTATTAAAATAAAGCAGTTGGCTGGCCAACCGGTAGTTCTTCCAGCTTCTCAGGTAGTATCTCATCAAGAAGTTCTTACAGTTGGGAAACAAAAGGCCGAAGTCATGAAGAGTCTTGTCCAGCGAGTGGTCGAACTCCTCCCTTGATGATGCATGTTTCTATATCGGACACAGACACGTCACAGCATGCGCTTGAAACTCAGCTCATGGCTGCATCGGTAGAGTGTAACTTGAGAAAGCCAAATTGGACATCATTCTCCATTTTCATAAGACAAAAAAAGTTCCACACATGTCGTCCAGTAAAGTCTTCGTGAGTTTTACGATAGGCCATAGATGCTGGCTGCTTAGTGATGTCACGACGTGTCATGCCTATATTTGTCACATGCTCAGGTTTAATGCGACGGCTTTGATGTCTATATATTGCCAGTGGAACATCAACAGCTATGGCTGCATTCTTCTTTTCGTCGCCGATTGATATAGACATTAAACTGGAGGGAGAAGATGCACGCAAAAAAATTGATATGAAGGCGGAGAAAGAGAAAGTAGTATCTTGTCCAGTGTATTACGATGGTGATTCGGTCAGCGGGACGGTCGGTACATAATTCTAATATTTGGTGCAATTTTACAGAAATTTCCTTAGGTTTCGCTACATATACGTGATGGAAAAAAGGTGGTTCATGAGGGGATTAAGGTCGAGTTTGTTGGTAGTATCGGTGTGTATAGCTTGTTCCACTTGCTGCCTGCAGAATTTAGATATTCCGCTGGACAGAGCTTTTCTACGACCGTGGACATCATCATGAATTCTTGTCGTTGTCACAGGAATTGGCGGCACCTGGGGAAATGCGGCAGGCACAAGCATATGAGTTCAACTTCAAGAATGTAGAGAAGCAGTACGAGAGCTATCAGGGGATCAATGTCAAGCTGAGGCATGTCCGCTCGACTTCTCGCCCCTGATCTTCTAAGACTTACCGCCTACTCAGATACTTTGTACGAGTCTTGATATCACGACGAATGGCAGATGTGAATAAAGAGAAAGACATTTGGGTACATTCATTCCGGATGCCTCCAGACAGCAATAATTCAATCAAGATGGAAGTTGGAATTGAGGATTGTTTGCACATCGAGTTCGAGTATAACAAGTCGAAGTACGCCTTCATCCGTCTCTATTTTGCTGCAGTCAACGGACAACTGCTCCAGGTATCATTTGAAGGACGTGATAGTTGGAAAGATCTACTTCCTATTGGTGCGGATCAAGATTAAGCATATGGAATTGTCTATCATTCGGCGTGAAACCACTGGTGCACCACCTAACCAATATAACGAAAGCGAGACTATCACAAAATTCGAGATCATGGATGGTGCTCCTGTGCGAGGTTAGCCGACGCCAGTTACCCCTAACTGACCAGATGCTGAGAATGGACAATAGGCGAAACGATACCCATACGATTATTCTTGGGAGGATTCGATCTCACTCCAACATTCCGCGATGTCAATAAGAAGTTTAGCACACGATACTACCTAAATTTGGTTTTGATAGATGAGGAAAATCGTCGTTACTTCAAGCAACAAGTAGGGTCTTCTCATTCCTACACCGGGAAATTTACTTATTCCATATTTGCTATACAGGAGATCACCATCTTTAGGATACCAGAGGTACGTGATTTCTGCCCGGTGATTTGAATTCTGCTGATTTTATGATCAGAACTGACCCCTGTCCGTATTTGTAAAATAATATACCATTCTCACGGGCGAAACCTGCCGACCGGTCGAATTATCAGTTGTACCTAGATTGCTCCACTGGCGAAGAGCGGTTGGCCAGTAAGTTAGGAGAAATGTAAGCCTGTACGTCCTATTTTAGATAGAAAACAATTGAACTATCTACTAAACTAACACGTATCTTATTTCTTGTGGTGGATCTGCCAGTGTGCGACAGGTACAGTTGGGTGTTCACCCTGAAAAAACAGGAAAAGTACCCTCGCTGTTGAATATGTGAAGACCTGGCTTCAATCGTATAGAGCTCTGCATCATATCACTTGAGAGTATTTTGGTTAAAAATAAAATGAAGTCTTGAAGGGTTTTCACTTTTTCCAGCTTGTTCTTTGGGTCCTATACCTGGATCTAAGGGATGTTACAACTGCAACCAATTAGATGATCAGACAGGCCTTGGACTTTTGTCATATTTCCACTTCTTCCCTTCATTTCCTTTTAATTGTTATTGACATGGTGGTTTGGGGATTGAGCAGGACCTCAGAGGTCCTCGACTCAAAGGAGCACACTTGTTCCCATAAGTGATGCAATTTCAGCATTTGTCATTATCAGTACATGAGCTATTCAAAAAGGAATGTGTACAATGAAGATTAAGGTAATGAGGTAATGAATAAGAGCAGCCAGCATGCGCCTGCATCCAATCTGGGGTATCATGCAAGGTATCTATGTTTTATGATAATTGGACAGTAGAAAAAGAATGATCGTACTGTCCACATCAAATGCCTTTGGATATGAACGTTGAAACGGCGACGGAAAGATGGTCAAAACATACCAAGGGTGTAATTGCGACAACTGAAAAAGGATCGTAACCACTGCGCTCGAGCCCAACAATTCAAACGGTGCAGGGAAGTATTAAAAGGGCGATAAAAATGGGTATATGAGATGATGTAAACGCACTGGTGCCATAACAGAGTGGGTATAGTATGGTGAAAGCAGTCACCAATCGCCGATTGACAGACAGATGACTGAATGGCCGGTCCCGAGTTGGTATTTGTAGTGTTTTGAATGTGATGATACAACGACGGTTCAAAAAACCCACCAGATACACAGAGGGAGAAGAAGATGCACAAATGGCGAAGATGGCGAAGATGCGCTGTTAAGCCCGGCCAAAAGAAACCAGGCTGGAATTTCAGAGGCCTGGAATGAACGAGTGATACACCAAGGCCGGATCACTTTTCTCGAGTAAATCAGCCTTCTCCTGACCATCCCTTGGTTCACAATTTCGTGTAAATCAAACTCATGTATTAATCACCTTCAGCTTCTTCCACAATCGCACTCATGATTTGCCGCATCATGTGGCCCACGTAGTTTAATTTCACCTCTGGAACGTCCTTTGAAGGCCCTATTTGGGGCCGCAAAACTCAATCTCGGCAACTTTGACGGCAAATCCATTGCAAGAGTGAACTCCTCCCTTCTGTCCTCTCCCAACCTCACCACATCTATGCCGGCAATAAGTTCATCCATGTCATTCCCAGGCACGTTGTGCAAAATAGGACCCAACTCCGACTCATCAGTGCTGGTACGAGAACCAGGCTCGAGATGGCGTGATGCAGCTCGTGAGAGTGGACGAAATGGTGTCTCAAGGTTTTTAACTACAGAGAGGGGGCTGTTCGGAATTATGGGATCATTAGGTATGTATTCCGATGAAATCGCCGGTAAAGTCGTAGGCTGAGACACTGAAATAGACGGCACAGAAGTGGGAGTCGCTAGATCCACCGGTTCCGACACCGGTCCTAAGGGGAAAGAAGGCAATATAGGGGTATGACACCTTTCAGAGAGCGTGTCAGGGTGCGAATATTGGTGAGCGTGGTATTCTTGATCACACGATGCTTCCAATACCCTTTGACGTTGGCATTGCTTCTGGTCGGAGAGAAAATGAGAAGAACGTGCATTAAAAATCCTGTGCCGGGCAACATCGAAAGTCGCGCGCATGCAACCTTCAGGATTTCTTGTCATAGTTTGATCCTGCCTGTGAGGAACGCTGATGTTGATATGTGATTCGGTATCCTCCTCGTCACTAGAGTCCATAATATCAGACCTTATTCCGGTGACAATGTTGAGATCCATCTGAAACTCCCGTAAATCGTCAAATTGATTCAGATTCAGGTCGGAGAACCCATCATCACCCTGTTTGGTTGGGCCTAGTGATTTGAAAGAAACACATAGAGCATCCTGGTTATGCTCCAAGTTCTCTTCCTCCTCCACCTCGTTCACTGGAGGAAGTTGAACACCGTTTGAAGGGACGGGAATTCTGGATCTCTTTGGTTCAATGCCATTGCGCTCGTCATGTCCAGCAAATCTCTCTTCACTGACAACTTGTAGGTCATCCTCGAGTATGATTGTGTCAATTTGACTTGAGCCAGTATCCTTAAAGCTCATTGGAGCAGCCTTTTCAGGTTCTGCGTCTTCGGCATTAACAACGTAGATACCGAGTGTACTTCGTTGAATGGGGACGGAGAATCCCAGCCTGCTGTACGGTGCGCCAATACCAATCTTCATCTTACGTTGGTGAAACATCTTGGTTTCTCCAGATGACCTGGTAAATTCTGTGCCATTCGGACACAAGGCACGATTTAGCCATGCGCGACGCTTTCCACGGGCTTCGAGAGCATCAAGACGGGTGTTTTCTTCGTACACCATTCGAGCAGAATGTGAATTGTGCAAAAGGATCAGCTGAGTGAGATTTTGAATCTGGAGGTACACTGAGTTTGAGGTTGGCAGTGGAGAGTCTAAGTACGATTGATTTGAAATAGGGTATGGACTAGGAAGCAATGGAAGATCCTGAGAAGCAATGGCCGGAGGCAAACCTAACAGACGATCAAAATCTTCAGACGTTGGTGTCTGGATTGAACTGTCATCCGTATCAGTGTCAATGGTATTTCCATCGGTCTCGTCGCTTCTCTCCTGAGTACGTGTACAACTAGTCCCAGAGTCGATATCCTCCTCATCATCCGATGCTGGAGGCTCGCAGGAAGTTGTAGCCAAGAATGTCTCATTTGAGGGACGCTCTCATGCCTGAGATTTTGTCTCTTCCGACCAAACGGAAGCAATGAGCTGGATCCAATCAAAGATGTGCCTAAACTTAAGACTGAGCGAGAACTTGGCGGTATGAGGGGTATGTATTGTGGTGGAGGACCCAATGACTTCAGCCTCTCTCTCTCTCTTTCACGTTCTCTCGCAAGAAACTTTTCCTGACGTTGCCGTACCTCATTGAGAAGGCTATGCAAAATCCAAATATAGTATCCACCTTGAGGGACTCGTTGGTTGAGCTCATGAAGGATGTAAAGTCGAAAGGCGTCTACAAGGGAAGAACGGGCTCGGCGGCGGAGAAAACGAGGGCAGATGTTTTGAGGAAGGGGCGAAATTGGTTTGTAGGCAGGCAGTGAGGGGCCCGCATATGAGTTAGGTGATAACGGAGTGGAAGGAGAAGAAAGGGCAGAGATTGTTGGGGATGGGAGAGAAAGATTGATGATCGAACTGGAAACAAAGTTATTAACAATATTGAACACTCGATGGAATGACACCTACTTCAAAGAAGAGAGACCCGAAACGATGGTCATTAGTAGTGAACGCTTTTTCTTATGTTTGGTACTCTTGACTAAAGATGAACATGAGGGAGAGACTTGCTGCTGCTGCCTCTGCTGCCTGAGTCTCTCTCGTTCCCTCCCCCATTCTTGCTCTTGCTCCCTCTGCCGCTCCCTCTCCGCTTCGAGTGTGCTTGAACACACATCGTCAACAACACATTCAAGTGTCTTCAAACACTTGGTCGCGAGCCCTCCTGCATTGATTTTCCATTCCTCAATGGTTCCATCAACGAAGCGGCAAGTTACCAAAAGAGCAGGAATGTCAAAAATGACTTCATCGAGAATACAGGGCAAGAAGGTAGCCTTGTCTAACGTGTGTTGCCACCTAGGCATTGGCAGTTCATCGTGCATGAGATTGGATAAATGTGTGGTCCATGTTGGAGGAAGAGACAATCCATCAGGTAAATCTTCGAAATTGATATTGAACAGGACGCTCGGATGGGGAGGGATTGGCAAAAGTCTGATTAACATGGTTAAGCTGGCTATAACAGCTTGTGTTACAAAGTAGGCACTTGGTGTCCGGTAAAAGGTGAGATCAAGCGAGATTTCGTATAATAATCAGTATTAAGCCTGCTAGTAGTCCGACGAGTCAGTTGGTAAACTTTAAAAAAGAGGGGGAGGAACTCACGCGGAATATAGATACAATGTTTGGTGAGCATGTGCTGTCAAGAGCAATACGACTGACAGGATCTCTGGTATGCAGTACGAACAAGTTAGAAATCAAGAAAAATTGTCGAAGGCCGGTGTAAAGGAAAATGACTTAGAAATGATAGGAAGAGAGAAAGGAAGAAAGCATGAGGCAAAGGCTGCATTTTAGTTTAGTTTAAGGGTCAGAGTGTCTTCTCATACAGGGTCGCTTCATACGGCGCTCACCTGGTCACATGTTTTCTATACTATCTAAATTTTTACTGTGTCCTGTCATAAAAACACGAGGCTACGAAACGTCTATTGATTGGTCGAGCTGAGGCTGAACTGTTTTTAGATGCATGACCGATGCTTCGCTTACTTGCAGGTATCCTGTTCTCATGATAGTTCCGAAAGATAGACTAAAGCACTGAAACACTACAAGGAACATTTGAACTTGGCAAGTGACATAGCTAGCTAATCACTAATCCATGAGTAGCCCATGAGTAGTCCATGAGATGAGATTCTACAAGTTTGACTGATAGACACGAGTTATTATCAAACACCAGTCTCTGCATACATATGTGTTGTAATGAGTAGCAGGGACCTTGTTACGAAGCTCGGTGCTCGGAAAGTTTATAGTAACCAGGCTGAGACTAAGGAGCATGAGCATGTCGCGCTATTGTTACCCACGCCCCGTCCCTTGGGTCTCGCTTGTACTACACATTAACTTCGTGACCTCACTCTACAACTCCTCGGGTATTTGAATTGTGGGGACTCAGGGTGCATTGGGATGGTTTCTGTGGAAGTCTCGACATAGTTGTGATGCCCCCTGATGACCTCTCGTTGATCTTCCTATGTTGATTCTTCAAAAGGTTGTCCTTGCCACTTGACGAGGTATCGAAATTCATTTCCTCATCTTCTGGAATCTAAGATCTTCTTGAGTTCTTGGGTAATGCTTTCTTGACTTGGTGCAATGACTGTGAATGAAGTCTGCTGTTGAGCAAATAATAGGGTTTGGATTTAACTACCAGAAATAGACCTGCTCTCTTAAACTCAACAACTTCCCCTTGTCTCTTATCTACCCTGATTTACAACCACATGACAAAGTTAGGCTAGGTGCAAAATCTTATAGCTGAGGCCAAGGTTGTCATCTATGTAGCACTCTACTTCCGAACCACTTCTGCTCCTATTTCCTGCTAAGTCCAGAAATCAATCCATCTTCCATGCTACATCCACAGATCCACCTGACAAGTGTGAATCACCCCTAACAGTATTATCAGACTAAATAGCTACTATTGTAAAAACTAGCACTCCCTATCTTCCCTGACCTACTATCTGACCCCATAGCATTTTCCCACCACAGTTCTGCATCTTTCCCTGGAATTCTGACTGCTCAGCATCTAAGCAAGCAATTCACCAATCTAGCCATTTTATCCTGTCACTCCAGATGACTAATGAGTTTGACTCCAACCTGTCTTTCTCCCCAAAGAATTTCAAAAAGTGTCTCAAAGTCATCTGAAATTGTCTTAGCTGGTAACAATCCTAACTGGGCCAATATACTAGAAACAGAGAAACCTCTACCTTCTCTGGCATCTGCCTCAACATAATACTGTAAGAGAACCTGACTCTTTTTTGCAGCTAGCTCAGCACAGCAAGTTTATAGTGTGTTTGCAACCCAATTTGAACCCTGTACAAAGCCTATAACATTTGATGACTATCAAGAACCCTACTCCAAACTGACAGTGCTGCTACTCTGAGCTACATCTGTAACTACTGATCCTATTATTATTGCTTCATACTTTTTGCCTATCTAGGCAATCTTTTAGATATTTTTATTTAGGTTTCTTGTTAAGTACAGTCCATACTTGAGAGATAAAAGTTCAAAGAAGTTTGTAGAGTTTAACAAGTATGGGAACTTATTAAGGCCTTTGAGGTTTTGAACTTTCCAAAATAACCTTGGCTTTAACTTATGTATTATGCCTCTTACTAATTATGTGGTTGCGATTTTAAAGAAAAGTCTTGGAAGGTGGAATTAGAAGTTATAAGGAGAGGAGTAAGTATGTTGCTATTAACATTAGGGTTTAATGTCAACTTTAGTTAATTATCAGGCTAATTATTATAAAATAACTACTAGCTTTAAATATATATGTGTCAGGCACGGTTCACACTGGGGTGGAAGTCTGTAGAATGGACTCGGAGATGGGCAGACTTGTGGAATGATCTTGGCTTCAGCTTATGTGCTGCGCCATCTGTCTGCCACATGGTTGCAACTTCAGATGATGGAAAGAAGTTCGAGATGGGAGTGAGTACTGATTGGTGTGTTGCCGTTGAACACCAGAGATTGAGTTCAATAAGAGTTTATCTTCGTTGATTATCAGACTAGCAAATTATAGTATAACTACTAGTCTTACATACAAACAGAAAGTATAGAAGATGCTTGGGGTTTCAGT
>Ga0157357_1000861_pt1 | contig 12833 bp, 10 predicted proteins | sample AttcapACBM1_FD_111485 | JGI IMG/M metagenome (GOLD analysis project Ga0157357, IMG submission 111485) | Fungus gardens microbial communities from leaf cutter ant in Botucatu, State of Sao Paulo, Brazil - Atta capiguara ACBM1 | ecosystem: Host-associated > Fungi > Mycelium > Unclassified ... | reverse complement strand
TATAAGACATGGTGTTCTTATGAAAGACATAAGATTAACACATGGTGGAAGCATGGACAACACATGAACATTAGGGTAAGGTTATTTATTGTTAGCACAGACTATGTATCTATAGTATAAGAACTCCTTGTTGAGTTCTCTTGTAATTCCCACAACAATATTCTATTAAAAGATTTACTTCTTGTGTGCTATTTGGTATTTGTCACTAGTAGTTGCCACAATAGTATTCTTCATTCCAAATAGCTTGGAGGTGTGGTCTAATAGTCTACTAAGAATGCTAGTATATTTATAATACACTTAGTTTAAGCTGGTTGGGCTAAGAGACTTAAGACTAGTATAGTAGTATTTGATTTTTTTCCTTTCTTGAATCATAGTATGCTTACTTAAATTCTTAAACACTTTGGCTTTATAGACTGCATAGTCAAGTTCTTTTCTAGCTATCTTGTAGATAAATCAATCCAGTACTCCTAGAAGTTCTTTCTCTTTGATGTCTGTGATGCAGATGTAGGCATGGAGCAAGATTCTGCATTGTCTCCTATTCTTTCAATGCTCTATATTGTGTCTCTTATTCATATTTTTGAAATTAGAGCTCAAGCTCTCAACTTAAGTACTTCTATTCTCTTATTTGCTGATGATGGTCTTCTAATCTCTCAGAGAAAAACATATAATACAATCCACTAGAACTGGATAGTAGCTATAGAGTAGTTACAAACTTGATAATTTAGTTTGGTTGTGAAGCATGACAAGTCAGAAATTTTTCATTTTTCTAGAGCATACAATAAATAATCCAGAGCTAGACCTCTTAGCACTGATTTAGTGCTTCTACTCTCAAGCTTAAGTTGATTGGTGCCTGTTCTTCAAGCAACATGTTTATTACTACTCCACTAAGTTGTTATCTATAGTGAAAACAATGAGCATGCTTGGAAATTTGACTAGAGATCTTTGAAACAGCTTTTCTATTACTTATGTGTTATTCCAATTACTACTTATAGTTTTCAACTCTGGTTCTTTGCTAAAGCACTTACCAAGGTACAGATATTGTTTTTAGCAGCTATGCAATATAAGACTGCTCTTTAAACCTTAGTGTATTTTGTATTTCACTTACTAGCAGAATTGAGGCTCTAACAGATCTCATTCCTATTCATCTTCATTTGAAGAAGCTGGTTAAGCAATCTTGTTTCAGAATCAATACTCTTTTTTCTCAGCATGTACTGATATCTCTACTTAGTACTAAAAACTCAAAAGATACTTGTCCTCACCTACAATTGCTTACTCTTCTAATCTTCTAAATAACACCTGGTATGCTTGTTTTAAGAGCCCTCTTTGAATACTGAAGCATCATTTCTCAATCTTACTAAATGCTTCAATCTCTTTGATACTGAGACTACCACAGGTTATAGGTTGCTTGACAACTTTGCTCAAGTCTTAACAGTTACAAATTCTATTTAGAGTCTCTTGACTGTGTATATCTTAAGGCTTCTTCTTTTTTCCCCACTCTCATTGTTGTTACTGATGTAAGTATTACACCTCCCAAAAACATATAGGCTATCTCTGCCATATATTTCTGAAAACTAGAACAACAGATGTTGTCTTCTAAAATCCCAGCTAATCTGATAACTGCTCCTAATACTGAGCTGTTTACTATAAGACTAGATATTGATAAGGCTACTAGTATGGACATTGAATGCCTCTTAAGACTCTACTAGAAAGATAGTGAGCTTCTCTGTATATTTTGGACAAGCTTATTTCTTAACTGTCTGCTTTATACTTAGATTATTTTTCTCTTGTGGCCTCAACTATAAAATCAAATTCTAGAACTATCCAAGTAATATTGAGTAAGAGTTCAACAAGATCTGCATTAAACTAGGTAATGAGTGAAATATTGCCTTTTGTATAAACTACAGACTTTTTAAACTCTTGGTGATATTCTTTGGTATGACTAATAATCCTACTATCTTCTAAACTATAATGAACAACATTTTTTAGAATCTTATAACAGAAGGTATTATTGTTACAATTTAAAGACCTTAGAGTAAGTCAATAAAGAAAAACCTTGTATTAGAGTTAAACACAAGAGAACTCAATAGAGAACTCTGTACAGGAATGTCTGCCTTATATACTAAACAATGATGGTCTGTACTACTACTTTTCTAGCCTACCCTAAAGACTATGTATTCACTTCAAGGCCAACATGTGTAAGACACATTGTTATGACATTATTCTTCCAGAATTTTCTATGTTCTTGTGACTGTTACCATGACCATGTTATCTGATGTGACTGATGTGTGACAGCATGGTTGTGATATCACCACTAACCCTAACCCTAAGTCTAAAATGGAAAAATAAATCAAAAAGAAAAAGAAAAAGAAAAATTAAATAAAGAAGCTAGTGTTCAGACTTCACATGTCTGGCAATTAAAAGAGTATTATAAAGTAGTCTATAGAATTCTCAAGATCTCAGCTAAGTACAAGTTATTCTTGTACTCTAAAAATGTGAGTTTAACAAGCTATATATTAAGTACTTAAGTTTAGTTATTTCTGATAATGAAGTTAGGATAAATTCTATAAATATAGCCAATATTTGAGACTAGCCTATTTTGACTACTTAACTACTTATACAAAATTGTAGATATTATTTGATTTTTATTAATTTTATAAGAGGTTTATTTATAGATTTTCAAACATTATCTACCCTCTTTTTGATGTTATAAAAATAATAGTATATAGACTTAGAATTCTATGCAATAAATAGCTTTTAATATACTTGCCATAAACTTTATTCAACTTGTATCTTCACAGCTAGTAAACTGATTCTCACAAACCAAGTTGTACTAGAAAGCCCCAAATGAGAGCTATTTGCACATATGTAGGATGTACAAAAGTGACAACAGATTTCTGAGACATTAAACTATTAGTAACTACAAGTTTCATTGGCTATTATCTCAGGAATGACTAAACAGATTTCTACAATCAAACTTGCATTAGTAAGTACTTATCAAACAGTTTCTAATGATATATTATATGTTATATGAAAATTAGTATTTATAGAGATATAAGTATATCAATATAGTAATATAATTAGTTATCTTTTAAAATTGGCCTGATATTTGCTATAACAGATGACAGCCCTACTAGGTACAAGTTTTGATCATGTGATGGAAACAGCTTGCATACAGACTATTACTATTTTGTATAAATACTTTTATATCTAAGAATTAAATCTTAGACTTAATAATATCATTATTTATTAATTTTCATCTTTTTATTATGGACATCTGTATTGATTTTTATCATTATTGTCACTATTATTAAACTTCTGAATTGCTCCTAAACCTATAAAAGTGCACTCAAGGTTCAGATATCACAAACAAGTAAGTAGTTCTTTTTGTGATAGTATTCTTTAATACTATCATCATAGTATCAGTGTTGATTTCTCTAGACACCACTATTTTCTTTCACATCAAAGTAAACAGCTTAGACTTTATAACCAGAGCTATACTCTTCCAAGCCTTAAAGAAAGATAATAAGTAGCACTTGTTGTTTTTTAGCAAGTTTCTCTCCTCAGTAGAATATAACTATGAAATAGATGACAAGAAACTACTTGTAGTCATCCATGCATTGGAGGAATGGTGTTATTTTCTAGAAGCTATAATCTTAATTGAGACTTGGATAGATTACAAGAACCTGGAATACTTTATAACTGCTAAGAAGCTGAACCAAAGACAAGCCTAATAATCTCTGTACTTAGTACATATTCTAGAGAGACTAATATTCTTGAATAGTTCTATATAAATCATATAATCAGTTGCAGAGTAATGACTATGAAATAAAGTCTAATCAATCTATACTAGAAGAGATAAAAGATATTCACTTCTGAAGATAGAACAGACTTAGATATATTTTTCCACTAGAATATTTAAAGAATCTCATTCTATTCTTTTAGGACTTCTTAGAGCCTTGAAGCCTATCAGTGCTTCTGCCTAATAGCTTTAACAAGTAAATGTCGAGTTGTCCACACTACTACCATGCTTGCTGTCTTGTTTCACAGGAGAGAACCATAATATCAATAATCATACTTTTATATCATCCCTTCTAGACCTTGACCCAATGCTTCACCCACAACCCACCACCACTCCCAAAAAACACCAATGCCAACAAAACCACAGCATGTCCATACCAATTCAAAATCCTAAACAACTCGACCGAGTTTTCCCAAGTGGAAACAATAAAAGGACCAGTGATGTAATTAAGCACGACAAGAGTGACCAACGTGACTGCAAGGTCATAGATGGGTTTATATGAAGCATAAGGGGATGGAGAGATGAAAATGGGTCGAAGGGATTGACGTGCCAGTCGTGCTGAAGCTGTTACGAAGGCACCCATGATGAACGTGATATAATACCCTGCTGCGACTCCATGCTGGGGCCATGACACGTAAGGGAGAGCAAGAGCAAGAGGGAGGGCAAAGACTGACCCATAAAGCGGAAGTAAGAAAGGTCAACGCGGTAGCTGATTTCCCGGGTTTTTTATTTTTGGGAACAACACGTTTATAAACGCATTCACGAAGCCAAACATTGGTTTTCATATTCCAAGAATCCAGCAAAACCTTGAAATTGGAAGGAAACTCGATTTGAGAAACAAGGACGTTGGCAGCCCCATTCCATTGTGGAAGTGGTTTTTCAGAGGGAGAGGTAGGGACAGAGAAACCGGAGAAACCAAGACCAGTGAGGATGGAAGCCCCTTCGGTCAAGGACCAAATGGCGTAGTATTTGCAACGCTCGACAGAGCCATAGACTTGGTAAAAGAGAAAGCTATGAAACAAGAGGGGTGAGAAGGGGGGGGATTGATTTGGAAGGAGGTGGGTGCAGACCGATGAAGAAAAGGCATGTGCTTGAATTCAGGGATGAAGATGGCGTTCCAGGACCAATTAGAACCGAAGAGGACAAAGACGGCAAGATAGAAGAGACCCTTTAGCATTCTGAGATAAGCCGCTGATTTCCTTCCGGGAGGGAGAGACGCGTGTGAAGGGAGTTTTGAAACGACGTTGGGATGTTTGAAGAGGGATTGATGGACGAGGTCAGTGTATTCTGCATAGTCAAGATAGGGACCGACAAGGAGGCCAGGAAAGTAGAAAACGTAGCCGAGGAAGGGGAGGAGACCGGGAAAGGCGGAGATGCGTTTGCGGCGCTGCCACGGATCGAGATCTGCATCGGGGCGACGGGCATCAAAGACGTTCCAAGCAAAAGTGGTGAGTTTCATGGTGAGGACCATCTGGGGGCCCGTGACCTCGACGGTTTCATAGCTGTGATGATTGAGTGCGCGTATAATGTGACTAGGTGTGTGTGTGTGTCAGTGTCATTTTACGATGAAAAGCACATTACTTGAAAATAAGGTGACCGAGGGTGAGGCTAGAGGGGTGTCAGGGGGGGGCTGAGGCGGGGCCTAATCAACAAGACATACACAAAGACGCGCCAAGGCATCAGGGACGTGGCATCATAACGGGCAATGAGGTAGGTTGCAAGAGCACTGACAAGGAGCTGAGCCAAGGCAGCAGGGATGCGGAGAACCGGGCCGAAGAAAAAGAGGGCAACGATGAGGTTGAAGAGGTGTTTGCCTGAAGGAGAGGGGACACGGACAAATACGCTACCGAGGGGATACGCCAACAGCAGACACAGGACCAGCTATAGCTATAGGTTGGTCAAGTAAACACCACATTGCCTATATCCCCCTTACCTTGACCTGGTCTTGACTGGCCCCAAGCATGCGCGCCACACTGTCCATGAGGATTCAATCAATCCACTTCATGGCTCTATATGGCTGACCCCTGACCGGCCCTCAATATATGGCGTGACACACACACACACACACACACATACACACACACAGCCTCCTTTGTTTTGTCTTGCCATCGCTATTATTATTATGGAGGACGAAGTAGCGGCTCTTGTGCGTATCAGCTCACTCACACTCACACTCACTCACTCACTCACACCTCAAGGTCATCGACAATGGTTCTGGCATGTGCAAGGCTGGCTGTGAGTGAAACCCATTTACCCTTAACACACACTCGCTGATCCTTTTTTCCAGTTGCTGGTGAGCATCTTCTACATCGCCCTCTCTTTCTTCTCCCTCATCCCTTTTCCAGGCGACGATGCTCCTCGTGCCGTCTTTCCGTATGTTGGAATCTTGCTTTCTATTTTATTTCTTATCCACCCAGTTCCATCGTCGGTCGCCCACGTCATCAGGGCGTCATGGTCGGCATGGGCCAGAAAGATTCCTATGTCGGGTACGCCACCCAATGTCCATCATTCATTCATTCAGCATTAACATGGTCTCTACAGCGACGAGGCACAGTCAAAACGTGGCATCCTCACCCTCAAGTACCCCATCGAACACGGTATCGTCACCAACTGGGATGACATGGAAAAAATCTGGCACCACACTTTTTACAACGAACTTCGTGTTGCTCCCGAGGAACACCCCGTCCTCCTCACAGAGGCCCCCCTCAATCCAAAGGCTAATCGCGAAAAAATGACTCAGATCATGTTCGAGACCTTCAACACCCCTGCCTTTTACGTCGCCATCCAGGCCGTCCTTTCTCTCTATGCTTCTGGCCGCACTACCGGCATCGTCTTGGATTCCGGCGATGGTGTCACCCACACCGTTCCTATTTATGAAGGATTTTCGATCCCTCATGCCATCCTTCGTATCGACCTCGCAGGTCGAGATTTAACCGATCTCCTCATCAAGAACCTCACAGAACGAGGTTACCCCTTCACTACCACCGCCGAACGTGAAATCGTTCGTGACATCAAAGAGAAGCTGTGTTACGTTGCCCTCGATTTCGATCAGGAGCTCCAGACAGCTGCCCAGTCCTCTGCTCTTGAGAAGAGCTATGAGCTTCCTGATGGTCAGGTTATCACTATTGGAAATGAACGGTGTGTTACCTCTTGCAATTCCCATAATGTCGCCCTGACACTTTCGTTCCATCAGCTTCCGTTCCCCCGAAGCTCTCTTCCAACCTGCCTTCCTCGGTCTCGAAGCCGCCGGTATCCACGAAACCACGTCCGTGATCCTCACGTCCTTTCCATTTCCTAGGCATCACATGACCTTTTTCTGACACAGGTACAACTCCATCTTCAAGTGTGATCTCGATATCCGTCGCGATCTCTATGGAAACGTCGTCTTGTCGGGAGGAACGACCATGTTCCCCGGTATTGCTGATCGAATGCAAAAGGAATTGACCTCGCTTTCTCCCGCCAGTATGAAAGTCAAGATTGTTGCCCCTCCCGAGAGAAAATATTCTGTTTGGATTGGTGGTTCAATTTTAGCTTCTCTGAGCACTTTCCAGAATTTGTGGTGCTCCAAACAAGAGTATGATGAGAGTGGACCAGGTATTGTTCATCGCAGTAAGTTTTTTTGGTTTTCATGCCCAAGGAAGTCTGATTGATTCTTTCGGTGTAGAGTGTTTTTAGGCAGTGAAGAGGAAATCCAAATTTAATTTTTATGAACGATAGATGTTGTTTGGGATAGATATCATTTGAAAAAAATATCACATCAGCTCTATCTGTCAATTCCATGTGGGGAGTGGTGTTGAGGCGATTTGTTCGGAGGGGTGCAGCTCCAATGGTAACAAAGCGTTGTCATCGATCGTTCTCACCGTTACTGGTCTATAAGTGGAAGCATTTGGCTTATTTAAACACTCGTTGACCTCTCCATTCTTTCTCTCACTCATTCCCTCTTTTGATAAGAAATCACCATGGGTTGGTTCTCAGATGAATCTCATCAGGCTCAAGCGTATAACCAGGTCAGAAGAATTTGTTGTTGGTTGGCACAATCTTTCTGAAGTATGACGGCTGGTTTGTTATTAGGTTCAGAATGCGCCTCATGAAGCTAAGCTTTCACATGAGTTGATTGCTGCTGCTGCTTCCTATGAAGTAAAGTTTTCTTTCTTGGTTTCGACTTTTTCTAAAAAAATTAAGGCTGCGAAAGCATATAATAACCATTGTGAACGGAATGGGAAACCCCAGAGTCATGAAAAGGCGAAAGAGATCTTGTAAGTCGAAGTCGTCTTTTTTTTTTCCCCAACCCCCTCCCTCCCCCCTCTGCTATGGTCGTCTTAACTTTTTTTTCGATAGTGCTGGTTTCGCTGGTGCTTTCGTTGATCGTATAGTTGAAACTAAAGGGGTGAGTCCAGTCTTTTTCTCTCTCTTTCACTTGACAATTGACCTTGTTACGCGCGCACACATCCATCATCATCATACGAATGTTTAAAGATGGACTTCTTTGATAAAGAGAAGGCGAAGAGAGCTGCACATGACGATCATGCTGCCCATTTCGTTGCTAGGGATTATTAAATTAGTAGACCCCCCTGCTGTTTGAAGGAGGGGGGCAGTTAACAAAGAAATTTGTAGAAATATAAATTGTTGATGTAAATCGTTGACTATCATCATCCTTGGTTACTAGTTGGAGTTCAAAGAATCTACTCTCCGTAGGTGATTGAGATCGATGAAAGATAGCGATAATGATAATGATTTGATAAATCTGGCGGAGATTTGGGGCTGTACGCGCCTCCTCTTATACAACAATTCAGTAACTTTGGGAAACATGATCAGCCCCATGCTGTTCATAGGCATCCCACTGAACCTTCTCCCTATCAATCCAGTCCATCTATTATATTTTAATATCAATAGGTAAACAAAAAGCTTGGTGGACACGAACCCCTTTGGTTTCAATCATGCGATCAGCGAAAGCACCAGCAAAACCAGCACTATCCAAGGATTTTTCGTTAGTTTTCGATGACAAGCAACAACAAATCGGAGGGAAAGGGAATAACGTACAAAATCTCTTTAGCTTTCTCGTGACTTTGCGGTTGACCCTCACGCTCACAGTGTTCGTTGTATGACTTTGCAGCCTATTATTTGTCCCCATTTATGAAGTGAGGGAGAGAAGGTGTGTGTTTGTGTGTGTCCACGCACCTCATAGGATGCTGCAGCAGCAATCAACTCGTGCGAGAGTTTTGCTTCATGAGGAGCATTCTGAACCTGCACACATTACCAGAATGAATTTAATTAATCTAGAGATTGCATGAGCCCATCTTGACCTCATCATACGCTTGAGCCTGCTCGGAGTCGTTTGAAAACCAGCTCATTTCAGGCCTAAAAAAAGATAATGAACTCTTAAATGAAGTAAATGTAGGGGGGAAAAGAATCTGCAGGACGAATGCCGAGACGGTTGAATTTAAATGCTTTTGTGACGATCGATCTTATCTTTCTATCTATAGGAAGATCGATGGGCCAGTAGATAGTAGGCAGATGAAAGAGGGAGGGCCATGATTATTGGTATCTTTTCTCCACAGCGTGCTAAATCTAAGATTGACGAAAGGCTAGATGCAGAGTTTCCATCAGATTTTGCATAGCGCTCCACATTGAGTCTCCTCGGGAACTAACGTCAAGATGGCGTCTGCACTAGATATACTCAGACAAGGCTACTAGTTATTCATTTGGAACAGCGGCGAGTGATTCATAAGAGCCGGCAGCATGATACAATAACACACTTGACGACTGAATCCAAATCTTTCAACCCCAAGCCTACACACACATCTGCATGCACTACTCCTTCGGACGTGCGAGGCTTATTTTCAATTTTTCTCTCCATCTTTACGCCGTCCCTCCTCGCAATTTTCCTCCTTCATTTCTCCCGTCACTCGGATCTATTAGTGGCTACCACGTCGTGCATTCTCCAGCATGTCAGACTACTCTCACCATGACCTCTTCAGTTATCCATCGGGAGAATGGCTATACATCTTACACATGTCATTCTCTGGCCCATATGCCTAGTCCGTTATCTCGCACATTAAGGGTCAATAAGGATCTTCACCTTGCGGATGAGGTCAACGCCGACGAGCTTTGTCGGCTTGCAGCGCAGGTCTGTTGGTCGGAGTTCTCGAAATGTCGACATATTTGTGAAGCTCGCTTAGGGCGGCTTCAACCGATGCAGAAAATGATAGCCCGTATCCCGCACTCCGTCAAGTCCTTAACTTCTACGCTATCGCTAGTGAAGTGGCCACAATGCGCTTCCTCCATTATTCTGGACTGCCTAATCCCAAAATTTACGGTTACTCTCTTTCTTCGCAGTGTTGATTGATGAAAGAGACAACACTGCGAAGATGGAGTAGATGTTTATGGAATTCATAAGAGGTACGAATCCCAGTAACATTTGGCTGAAACTGGACAAACCGAATATCAATTCGATCTTGCGCCAGCTTGCCCAACTCGGGTCTCACGTAATATCAATATCAATTCCTTTTCCGCCTAGCGGAAGCCTACTATACCGACGGCCTGAAGAAAGTGGCAGGGAATGGAGGTATCCCGCTCAACGAGGAGGGTTTCTACGTAGATCCGGATGCCGGCCTGTGTATGTGGTATGGAAGAAGGTCATAACCCGACGTAGTACGCCACTCTCAGCCTTTTTTGTTGGAATTTTTGAAGCTAATCGAAACTGTAGACAAAAGCGTCAAGGCAGCGCCCGAAGCAGCAGCTCGCAAGGAACTGGCGTATCTAAAGAAATTTGGCCGACCGCCACTGCCGTTCCTGCGTGCAAGAAGGGAGGCTTACGAGTACAAAGAGTAGCTACTGTCGGACTACATCGAAAATATCGAATGCTATCCTCGCGTAGCATCCTCGCTCGTCCCCAAGAACTCAGCCCTCTATCACTTCTGTATCCGCCATCCCGATCTCCACCACAGCAACGTCATCGTATCGACGTCGCCAGACTCTGACCAGTAAAATACTGTGGGCCTGCTCGACTGGCAGCACGCTTCAAGCCTACTCCCGTTCCTCTTCACTGGTGTACCAGGTCGCTTTCAGTACTACGATGACCCGGTTTCGCAGGCTCTTATCACACCCTCTCTACCGACGAACGTGAATGAATTGGACCAACCCGATCAGAGTTAGGCGATGAATCTTTACCACCACCGTCTCATTCATTTTTACCATGTCAATAACATGGAGGAGTACAATAAGATCCATCAAGACACGTTCTCGGATATGAGAAAAACCTTTTTTTTTAATTCAACAATTTATTACACGGGGCGCGAGGGCAGCCCGTGGTAGCTACTTCGTAACTACATTACATAGGATTTAGAACAACAGGGAACTAAAGAAAAGAAAAGGAAAGAGAAAAGAAAGAGAAAAGGAAAGAGACAAACTAGAAATCTACTAGCTGAGCGAAGAGACCACTTTGTCATGTAATGCTTTCTCTGAAGGAAAAGGCATTTGGGTTGAATTTAAGGAAAGAGACAAACTGGCTGATAGTATCCCTCATTGGGTTCCAATACTTGCTGAACCTCCTACATTCATGGAGGATATGGTGTCTTGATTCGATTGGATATGATCCGCATGGACAACTGAATTCCTTCTATCGGAGCATGATTTGTGATAGCTTGTGTGGCTCTAGCGCATAATGAATTGGAATGACCCAAGTGATTGATCCATGGACCTCCTTTAGTATATGAAGGTTTGATATTTGTTAGATCATCGTTTAGCAGATTGAGAAAATGTTTTCCCTTGAGGTCTGATGCTTGGAAAGTCATGTGCCATTGTTTGATGAGATCGTTGCTTTCTTCCTTCTTGTTGAAGTTCCATGAAGTTTTGCAAGAAAAGAGTGGAGTAAGATTGAATTTTTTTCGTGTCTTTATCCACTGATGCATGAAGAGGCCATTCTTCATCACTTGGACAGTCCCAGAATTCTATGGAATTGAAAGGGTGCTGTCAAGAAATGATTCATATTGATGTTATAATACACTCTGTTGGCAACTGGGTGTCATAAGATCTTATGATTGTGAGTAATTGAGTATGGACATTCATATAGAGACAATTAATAGAATAAATCTCTTCATAAATATTTGGACCTAGAATTAATTGTAGTACCATAGAAGAAAGCTATAAAAGGCAATGGAGAGAACATGCATTCTATAGAAAAGGCATTTTTAATAAGGAAGAAGGCAAAAAGTGGAATTTCCAAGCATTTTTATATACTTGACAGTTAACAGAGCTTTATTGGAATAGAATTTGATGTATTGTTGAAACAAAAGCTTTTTATCAAAAATAAACCTAAGATATCTCCACATACCTTTAGGGTAAAGAATAGGAACCCCAATGTGGCTAAGGTCTAATAGAGAAGGGTTGAAGAGACCTTGCAATCTAAAAAAGTGAAAGACTTCAGTTTTTCCATGTTCAATAATAAAACCAAACTGCTCTAGTAAAGAGAAAATAATATTATAACTATAAAAAAGATGTAAATTTGTTTTTTCAAAATATTTTTCTTAAGAAATGAAAAGTCCATTGTCTACAAACAAAAGAAAAGAAACAAGAATTTTTAGGTTATTTGTTCTTTTTTCAAAAATATGAAAGATCAGAGAAATATAGAGAGCAGATAAAATCAGAGAAAGAGTAGATCCTTGATCTATACCTACATTGACATTATAGAAAGAGGAAATGAAATTGTTCCATAAATATCATGTTTTCCTACCAACTAAATAGTTAGAGAAGAAAAACCAAAACTTTGTAATCAAACCTAGCTTTTCCCAAAATAAGATGAAGCAATTGATAATTGAGGAATGGGAAGAACTGGGTGATATCAAATGCCAGGGTAATTATTTGAAGATTTTTAACCTCTTCTGACTAGATAAAATGAGTGAGGAAGACACTTACATCAGTAGTTGAGTATTGTTTGAGACCTCCAAGTTAATTGGAATGAATGAAGTTCTTAGATATCAAATGAAATTGGAGTCTTTCACCAATAGCTTTTTCAATTAGCTTCTATAAGATATTC
>Ga0157357_1000857_pt1 | contig 12860 bp, 8 predicted proteins | sample AttcapACBM1_FD_111485 | JGI IMG/M metagenome (GOLD analysis project Ga0157357, IMG submission 111485) | Fungus gardens microbial communities from leaf cutter ant in Botucatu, State of Sao Paulo, Brazil - Atta capiguara ACBM1 | ecosystem: Host-associated > Fungi > Mycelium > Unclassified ... | reverse complement strand
GACTGATGTGACAGCATGACTGATCTATTCTAACCCTAGTTGTTCTAAAAATAGAAAAATGGAAAAATAAAACAGAAATGAAAATAAAAATGAAGAGTGAAATAGAAAAGCTAAGTCCACCATTTGTGAACTTGACAATAATCTTATTGAGATGGAAATAGATAAAAATGAGACTAGTTATAGCCTCTACTCTTCATGTTGGTGAGATACAAAATATTCCTGTGATCTATAAAGCTGCTTTTGTCTGTATTTTCTTTAATTTCTTGAGCAGTTGATAAAGTAGTACTCTTTTGAAATATTAAAGCTGAAAAAGCAATGGGAAGGGCACATATTTTATAGAGTAGTCATTTGTGTATCAGAGATAATTCTCTTGTAGAATTGTCTAACATTTTCATACTCTTGATCATGGACAAGGCTTTGTTAGAATAGTAATGAATGTGTTGACAAAATAAGAGCTTCTTGTCAAAGAAGAATTTCAAATAGCATCACATATCTTTTGGATAAAGAATGGGACCTCCTAAAGGACATAAATCTAGAGAAGATGGGTTGATATTCTTTGTCAATCTTAAGAAGTGAAACACTTCCAATTTGTTATGCTCAATAACTAGACTGAACTGACTAAATAAGAATGAGATGATATTATAACTATAGAAAAGATTTGTGTTAGATTTTTTGTAACTCTTCTCTTGAGAAACAAAAAGTCTATCATCAACAAATGAAAAAATTAGAACTGAAATAGGAGTTAAGAGATTTTTGATCTTTTTTCAAAAATGGGCACAATATAAAGAGCTGAGAGAGTAGGCAAAAGTGTAAATTCCTAATTCACACCTACACCAGCTTTGAAAAAGAGAGAAATGAAACTGTTCCAAATATATTGAGTCTGTCTGTTAATTAAATAACTAGAAAAGAAATTGGAAATATAGGAATTGAAATCTACTTTGCTTAAAATTATTAGAAGAAGTTGATGATTGAAAAAAAGGAAAAATTGCATGATATTAAATGTAAGAGTACTCATGTGAAAATCTTTGATCCATCCTGCTTGTATAAGATATGAGATAAATACTGGTATCTGTCACTGACCATTGTTTGATATCCCCCATTTAATTCAGATGAATAAAGTTTGAAGCAATGGAGTAGACTTGAAGTCTATCACTTATGACCTTTTCAATGAGCTTTCCTAATATATTAAGAAGAATGATAGGTTGAAATATTTTGAGATTATCATATGATGTCTTGTTAGACTTCAGAATGATAATTGACATTGACTTCTTGAAATGTAAAGGCCAGTATCCAAAGTTGATGTGTGAGTTTGCTATGTTGACAATGTTAACAATGCATTTATTATTACCAACTAATACTTTGAGATATCTCCAGAAGACATGGTTAGGACCTGTAGTAGTTCATCTAATAGCATTAACAAACTTGACAACAGAAAATGGAGGCCATTCTGCTTGTTGATATGATGGAACTTTGTCCAAAAGATGAATATTGATCAGTCTTTCTTGAGCTGTATTGTAGGATTAATGCAGAACTTGCCACAATTTATCCAAATTATTATATTGGTCAATGTGATTTCTTAGATTCTGTTGTCAAAGGAAATTCAATTAGCTGTTTTGACTGTTCTCTTGTATTTGATCTAGTCAAATCTTCTCCTAGATCTTTGTTACACTCCTTGTTCCACCATGCCTTAAAACATTTAGTGATATTGACATTTTTGGAATACTTATGCCGAAGTTCCTCTGCAGTAGAAGTGAACTCTTGAGTTCATTCTTCAAGTGTTTCTTAATTGCTGGTATTTGATGTGCTGATATGACTTATTCTGTTCCTTAGCTTATTAACAAACTCTCTTTCTTCTTCACTATTCTTGACAATAGCTTGCTTCTTTTTCTAAATGTATTTTTCCTTAATAATAATACAGATTGATAATGGGGTGTAATCTGATAGGCTTCATAAATCCAGTGAGATCATATGATTGTTAAATTCTTCTGTATTTGTATGAAGAAATATTAGATCTAGAACTAAATTTTATTCCTAAGAATTATCCATGTATCAGATAGGTACTTGATTTACAGATGATGATAGTTCTAGATTAAAACTGTCAGCTATTTCCCTAAGAGTATCTGCATGTATTGAATGATATGGATAAGAAGGGTCCCAATCATTGTCTCTAATGTTGAAATCTACTGTCATAATTAAACATTATTTAAGTTCACCTTGGTATCCTTTAAATACTTTAAGGTAGATTGTTGGTTATCTGAATAAACATTAATAATGAAACACATGACATCTTGATTAAAAAAGAAAATGGAATCAATGTCCTTATAGTTGAAAATGTCTTTTTCAAATGAGAAACATAATTTTAACAGCTTAATATTGATATAAGTGACTCTTAGATACTTATTCTCAATATGTAGTAATTTTGTAAACAATGTCCACAATGGATGATGGGAAGCTCTTACAATCACTTTTCATTCTTCAGATATAATCATCTAGAAAGGTTCTTAAATAAAAAATAATGTTGAAATTTTTGTTGTTTTCTAATATAATGTCAGTAAGAAGTCTGTTCTTATGAATATTCTGTGAAAATTCTTTTAGGAATTATAAAGTCATAGTCTTATCCTATCCATAGCTGAGTAAATCAAGTTTACTCTGATTTCTTGGAGCTCTTGTAATTTCTTGTTGTGCCAGTCCCAGTTAAATCTGCATTTCTAAAATAGACAGTTGTTATGATTGTCCTTGCAGTTAACATATTTGAAATAATGAGTACAGAGTTTCTTTTTCTTTGTTTCAAGCCTTGAAGAATTTGTCTTGAAATTGGCTTTGCAATATCATGCCATATCTCTGTAATATTTGAGTTTATACAGACTATTGTATTTTTGATATTTTGATCCATACATGCAACATGCATATATGGTATAACCCTACTTCTAGCAGTTCTTGCACTGAGAAACACCCAGATTCATGTTCATTTCTCTGATTGTAGCAATATGACATTCTACATTGAAGCATCTATTAATAAGGCATTTCGCTTTCATTCCAGTTTGTGAACTTCAAATGTTAACCCATACCAAAGCTATATTATATTTGGGAGAGGCTTTGATTATACAAGAGTGGAAAACTAAAACCATATTATCAAAAATATGAACACTCTCTTGATCATTCTTTTGATAATATCTGATGAGACAGAGATATTAGTATCTTTAATGAAATATGGGATACCTAAAATCTTAAGATATGACTTTGATTGTGAAAGCCTTGGGCTCATGACATTGTTTAAATCAACATTATTTAGTTTCTTCATGTATTTCTCCACTATGCTTAAATCCAAGGAGGTAGCTATCTTGTTGGTTGTAATAACAACTTCTCTGTTATCAGATTTCACCCTTTAAATGTTCTGTTAATGTTAGCAACATATGCATTAGCTTGCATGATGACTCTCTCAACATTATTTGTATTCATAGAAATAATGATTTGTTTCCTTGATAGGCCTTTAATCATTATATTGATCTTGAATTTACTTTTCTAGTTTGTGTTGTTCATCATGTTATATATTTCCATGATCTTGTTGGACAAGATCTTAGAGAAAGTATCTTTAATTTTGATGATCTCCTTGATGTTATCTTTGGAGACTTATATGTATGATTGGTTGTTGGCATTAGAAGCTGAATTTGATGACTAGTTTTTTTTTGAAGAACTTAGATTTAGCCAAAATGCTTTTGCTCAGTCTAAGGGGAATAGGTAGAGGAACTCACAAGACATCAGCTTACTTTTTCTTTGCCAGTTTATCAATGGTAGTGTTCTTGAATAGTAGTGTTCTTAATAGATACCTTTTTCAACTACAAAGATACACATTGTCTAAAAGACATGTTCTCCTTATTAGCAGTAAGTTTGTTCTATCCAGACTTATATGTTGCAGACAAAAATCCCCAAGCTGCAAACATAAATTCTGTAATTTGCAGTATATTCTTGGCTATTCTGTTTTCTAATGGACATTGTTTGATAAATGCTGCCAACCTGAAAAAAAAATCTTTTAAGTACTCATCTACCTCAAATAGGAAAATGGGGCAAAAATTACCATTCCATAATTGTGGGTCCACAGATTGATTGGCCTGGTATGGAATCACTCAAGGGTCTAGACCTTGAGATGTATTTTCATAATTCATTTCCACTGCATGTACATATGTAGGCTCAACTGCAGGCCCCACACTTGTAGTATCTGATGTTTCAAAGTTGCATAGGATAGAGAGAGACTTTGCTTTCTCTGTTTTCAACTTGTTTAGCTCAAGTCATATTATTAGCTTGAGCTTGTACTTAATCCACATAACTTATGGATGAAGTAATGGAATTAACAGATGTTTTCTTAGAACTGTTGGAGCTGGGAGAAGTTGTATAACCTCTAGAAAAACTGGTTTCCATATCTATTGTATACCATTTGGAAAAGTCACATAGGTTGTTATGGGCTTTTAGAGTAAAAGGATTCAATATATTTGCTGATTCTCTTATAGATGTTACCATACATTACTATACAAGATGGTGGTAAAAAAGAAAGAAGCATGTCTTACTATTCATGACTCTAATAAATAAAGGAAGATATTGATATTTTGTTATGGGTTGAACTGTTAGTTTTCTTTAAATAATTAACAGTCAGGTTTACTTTGCAGTCACATGCCTTAGGCATTGGAAGATTTGTCAGACAATCTTTGAAAGTCCTATAAGCAAGATTGATAGTTTATGATTCATCCCTTATTGAAATTAAGGACATACTGATTATGCTTAGATATCAATAATCTTACAACAGATATGAGCCAGTTTTTTCAGGAAAAAAATTGATTTAGACTTACTCAGACACCTGGTAGGCTCCTATGCTAGGGTAGGATATCTAATTTCTAATATCGATGCAACCAGTCTAGTAACAAACTACAAACATTATCTTGATCTTAACCAGTAATAGCTAGAACTGTGTGGACATAGAGTGAAATCACATATCAGAGGTCAGCATATATTTGTTTACTGAGAGAGTAAGCTATCCCTAATTCTCATGAAAAAAAGAACACTGTTGTGCTCAAATTTGATCCAATCTTGTACCCAGCATATCAACATAATCTCTTTCCAAACTAGGTTATGATCTATTGTATCTACTACTCTCTTTAATAATCTTATTGATCTTGATTCCAATAGCCTTGGATATTAATATTCAAATGTGCTATTGGATGATAGAAATGACAAATCTAGACATAACTACATCCTTGTTTAATTTCATTAAGGTATAATGCATTAATATATTAATTAAATTTTGGAAATAAAAAGGGTAGATCTTTAGAGATACTTTATATTGCAGAAGTGTTGTACAACACTCTTAAGAGATAGGTCATGCATAACTTGTCAAAGTTGAAAGCAGTAGACTCTATTTATTTTCATTTTTCTATTTTTAGAACTTAGGGTTAGGGTTATAGTGATGAGATCATGCTATCACACATCAGATGACATGGTCACAGTAATGGTCACAGGTCACATGATTCATGGAAGGATGTAGAAGATTCTGGAAAAGATAATGTCATATACATATAATATGTACAACACATATTAACCTTAAGGCTAACACATAGCTGTTTAGAGTAGGCTAGAAGTAATTAGCATGGACCATGTAGCTTTAGTATATAAGGTAGACTATCTTGTACAGAGCTCTCTATCGAGTTCTCTTGTGTTAACCCAATATATGGTTCTATTCATTGACCTACTCTAAGGTCTTTGAGTCATAACATAACTTGGTGTATGCATCATTGAATATCTCTGCTCATTGCTATAGTAGTGAAGTAATGTTCTAGGCTAACATGAGATTCAACTGTATAATTTGGTTCAATATTCATATTACTTTTAGATCTTTAGAATAATGGCTCCACTGAGTAAACTAACTATAGTGGTAGTCTCAAACCTCAAACATCTTTCTGCCATAATTAACTTATGCCTCTTTCATAGTTTTGAATACTTGGATGGTGAGGTGGCTCTGTCTTAATGATAGTATATTCCTTTGATATGGCTAAATTCAAGATACTTCATATTTAGAATTACTTTGACTATATAAAGTGATGGAAATCAATAGGATAACTACTATTTGAAGTAGGTCAGATTAGTCATTAATATAACTTAAAACTAGTTGATAATAGAATATTTACTGGGATTAATACATCTTATTTAGTAATCTAATTCTATAAAAAGAATAATATATGTAAAATATGTATAAGCAGTATATAGACTATGTTAAATAACTATTCTGCTTATTTATATTTATACTGTGATCACTATTACTGTGATCACTATAGTATGATTAAGTAATAATGTATAGCATTCATAATGAGTTGTTCAAATGTCATCTATTTGAGAGTTAATTTATATATATTTAATTTATATGAAAGCTATGACTAATTTCTAGCAGTTTTATGGTGTTCTACTAAGTCATATGACTTTATGTAACTGTGACATATGTGATGTCACACCTCTTAGCTAAGTTCAAAGAAAGAAATAAGAAAACTAAAATATAAAAGAGAAATTGGAAAATCAATGTTAAAAGACCAGAAAAATAGAAAATGATCAAGTTCACTCTGAAGATTTCTGACATCACTCTCCCTTCAAGATTTCTCTTCAAAAGAAATAGACTTCCACTTCTGTAAGTTTCTCTCCAACTTTCTTAGATATTCTGCTTTAAATCTCTTATTATCCTACTCATACAATATCTTTGCTATATACTTTCCTGGCAGTTCTTCTTTTCTGGAATCTATATATTCCACTCTATCTATCTTTTCTTGTCTTCTAACTTCTGCACTTAGTCTTCTTTTTTGTATTTTTCAAGTCCACTTTCTTTTCCCAGATATTGTGCTCTACTGTAAAGCTCTTCTATCTAACCAAGTACTTCACACATCCTCACACTATTCTCTTGTTAAGGATTTTCTCCACTTCCCACTCTTTTTTTCTGTTCACTGTCACTAGCTTTAGTTCTTTCATTCTTTGCCTCTTGACTGGTTCTCTATATCTTACTATCCTGCTAACATTTACCACTAGGTGAATTCTTATTAAGGCTAGTAGCTTCAGCTTTACTACATTAGCTGACATAACTTTTTCTATCATATAAAGGCCAATATATTGTTCTGTTAACTTTCTTATTAGCCTCTCTTTGAATACTAAGGACTTAGTATTCAATATTACTTTGTCATTCTTCTTCTATTTTTTCCTCCTTCTTCTTCTGCCCCCTATCTATATGCCTTTGTATTTCCTTCTGTATTTTTCTTAGTACAGCCTCCACTTTCTCCTGTATCTTTCTTAACATTTTCACAAATTCTATTGTATTTTCTGTAATTACTACAAGATACATCATTTTTAACAACCTGTCATATAATACAAGAATTTTGTCTTTTCTGTAAGTAAACTAACTCACTTACAAAATTCCAACACTCAAATATTACTGATGTCCATATCAAACCTCATGGAGTTTTTGCTCTCTATTAGCTAGCTGCTTCTGAATACTACTAAATCTTGCAGAGATTTTCAAGTTAACCATGCTAGACCCCATGAAACTTATCAAATCAATACTGCTGCTTCCTGCTATTAAGCCTCATTGTTTTGTATACTAATTCTTGACTATCTGGACACAATTATTCTTTAGTTATATCAGCACTGTTCTACCAGATTGAAATGTGCTTTATTAGTATTTAGGATAGCTTCAGAAGCTCTCACTCTGTTCTCTTAGAACCTTTCTAGAGATAAGTGCTACTTGTAATTAATTTAGACAATATACTGAAAATATTTCTAGAGATTGTAAACTTTGCTAAACTCTATAGACTTTGCTAGTTATCCTAAGAGCAAAACAGAATTCTCTTCTCAGGATCTTGAGATATTAATAGATCTAGCAGTCTTGGAATTTTCCACCCTCATGTCTTAACCTTTCTTCCTATTTCTTACTTTTCAAATAATAACTACTCTGAATGATCACTCTATAAACTTTATTAACACTGATGAAGTCTTAGGCCTCCTTCAGTACTATCTAAGAAAAGTAGCTGAGTACCAGTGCACCTCAGAATATAACACTAACAATATTCTCACTAGTTTCATAAGCCAGCTCTGGAACCTGCAAAACTTAGTATTTAATCCAGTCCCCATCTATAGGAGTACTCTTTCTGCTATTATCTTTGAGACTCTATTTCCTATTAACACTCCTGTACTTGATATTTCTTTATGTTATCCTAGACCTAATATATCCTTCTTATGGAGTTTGGTAGTAACTGTTGAATAGGCCAAGCTTTTCTCAACATATGCTTTCTATATATCCAGTTGTTCATAGACCAATTTACCTACAATCAGAACAAGACTCTGTAGGCTCTATTATTCTTTAGAAGTGGTTAAGCTATAAAGTAGTTCAAAAGCCTATTCTAAGAAGAGTCTAGCATAGAAACATTTACTATTACCATATAGCCAGAATTTGAGAAACTCTTTTACATCTATTTCTTTCTAATTAACACTACTATAGAAGTGGTTAACTAACTTGAAAGAACTATATATTACTAAGGAAGCTATATAATAGAAGATTATTTAGATGAGTTTTAAACCCTAATCTCAGAAGCTAGCTGTACAAACCTATATACTATAGTGATCAAATTCCACCATCAACTTTGAATGGCAGTCTATAATCAGATTATAATCCTACTAGTAAAAAGACTAAAAAATATAAACCTCTCTATCTGGTTTGATACTGTACACCAAATAGATCAAGCCAGGCAAGTGAATAAAGTATTTTAGTCTACTCAGCAGATTATTCCTATGCTTCTTCTCAACTTTACAAAAGTCCTTATTCATCTTTCTCTCACATCAGATCTCTATTATCTCAGTACTCTTATACTAGTTACCACTGATACTTTCTTTAGATATCTTTATGGACATAGATACCATTAGAAAAATCTACACCATGTCAGCCATAGAATATTACCATTATAAGGATCTGAACTATATAGTTTGGATATTACAATTTAGGCTCAAGTATAAAAGCAAAAAATAAATCTTATATTAGGTTAACATAAAGAAAACTTAATAGAGTTCCCAGTACAGAGTGTCTATCTTATATATGCTAGCTAGTGGTCTGTACAAGACTATTACTAACCTACCCTAAAAACTATATATATTATATAAGATTAACATATTGTTAACATGTTATATAATATTATTTTTCTAGAGCCTTCTATATTCTTTCATATATCACATGATCATGTGACTATGACCAACTTGTGACAATTATAACAGTAACATATAATATCATGCTAAATCCTAACTTTAGATTCCAAAATAAGAAAATAAATGAAATAAAAATAAGAAGACATCTAGTGCTAAGTAATAAAAGAAGCTCATAAAAGACCTGAATACATTAAAAGATATTGAGATTTGTCAATAGCTAGAATCTGTAGACTTAGACAATACTAATAGTATTAGAAATGAGCAGAATTTTGCATAGAGCAGTTAGTAATTTGTATGCTCCAACCACTGGTAAATAAATTCACTATACTCAAAATAGAAGAATATACTAAAGATGATAGTAACCTCTCTGATGCACCTGTTTATCTACCCTCCTATAAGCTCTGCAACCCTTACTAAGTGTCTTAAGTAGGAAAGAAGACTTCTTTAATATTCTACTATTAATACTCTTAATATCTGCAAAGCTTTCCTATATCTCTCTATCTCTCTGAAAACTACCAATACTACTGAATCAATCTCTGTATATGCTCTAGTAGACTTCTGTTAGAGCAACTAAACAAAGTCTATGAAGTTATATAGGATTATATCTTTAGGAAATCCTAAGTATATATTATCAAAACACTAATTGAATACAACTTATCTTCAGGAAAACCTAAGAGAATAGAATGAGGTTTTCTGCAGATATCTACTATTATAAATACTCTATGGTCTATTATAATCTAGTTGAATAATGTTTAGAATGATAGCATGCAGATAATCAAAAACCTGAGTTAAAGTCTCTAGAATATTACCCAAAAAGACTGGAGATATTTGATAGTAATAAAGGAATAGTGAGTTTAAGATTAATGGTAACAAAGTCTATAGATTCTATAGTGGAGTTTTATAGTATTAAAGAGCAGAGAAGTCTGTTATAAAGTCCATAAAGAATGAGATTGCTTGGCTGAGCACAGAAAAGTCAGATTTCTGTTATGACTTAAGTCTCAGAGATAGAATAAAAGTACACTCTTATATTGAGTAATACAAGAGAACTTAATAGAGTTTTAAGTACAATATAGTCTATCTTATATACTATAGACCATGGTCTGTGTGCATACTACAACTACAATGAACCTATTCTAAAGTTCATGCACTTTTTATAAGACCAACATATTATTGCTATGGTATATGATGTTATTTATTCCAGAATCTTCTATAACCTTCTTTGTGTCACACATTTCATCACTTTGTAACATCACATCACACTCCTTTATCTGAGTCTAAGATAAAGAAAAGTAAAAATGAAATGAAAATGAAAATGGTCAGGAAAAATAAGAAAGAAAGAAAAGAAAACCAAGTTCAATGTTCATAACTCTAACAGTTCTCTTACAACTTTAATACTGTGGAAATTTTCATTAATCAAAGTTTTGTTGAAAAGCATCATTCAAACATATAGAAGCTCTTAAGGCTTATACTGGTGTATGTAAGGAGATCCAACTTCTTATTGTGTTTAGCTCAGAAAGCTCTCTCAATCCTATTCCTTATAGACTTCACTATAGACTTCTTTATGTTATAGTATTCATGAACTTTGTTACTATCAATCTCAAGTTCTATGCTTGTATCCCATACTTTTAGAAGATCTTTTAAATCATTGTTCACTGTCTCTCTATTATTATCAAATACATTCTGTATTTTTGAATAATGTTCTAAATACTTTGACCTAGATTTCTATATACCATTATTCTGATGTTGGCTCAGTATTTTTTTTACTAAATTGCAATGAATAGTAGAGTATTTAGGACATTAGCTACCTTTGGAAAACCTTATTCTATTCTCTTAAGTTTTTCTAAAGGTAAGTGTTATTTGATTACTAGTTGCTATAATATAATCTTAGGTTTTTCTGAAGCTGTCAACAAGTTAGAAGAGACCATCTATTACTAAGGAAGCCACACAGTGAAGGATTACCTAGACAAGCTCCAATCTCTCATATTAGAGGCTAGCTATACTAATTCACATATCATTATAGTCAAACTTTGTTACAGACTGCAGACAGTGATTTAGAACTAAATTATAACTCTATTAATAGAAAGGTATTAAAGCAACTAAACAAAGTCCATAGGGTTATGTAGAATTTTATGTCTTCAGAAAAACCTAAGTTATATTATAGTAGCTAATAATCAAATGCAACCTACCTTCAGAAAAATCTAAGAGAACAAGATAAGGTTTCTCAAAGTGTTATAATTTTAAGCTGTTAGGCATGGTTCACACTTGAAGGTGAAAGTCTATAGAGTTGGCTCAGACATGCACAGAATGTAGAAACTCCATGTGATGAGCTTAGTAATGCAGACTTATTGGAATGACCTTGGCCTCAACTTATGTGTTATGCCTTCTATGAGCTGTGTGGTCACAATTTTAGAAAATAGTCTTATAAGGAGTTATAAAGAGAGAAGTAAAGTATGTCACCATTAACACTGGAGATTTAGTGTCAACTTTAGTCAATTATTAGACTAGCTATTACAGAGTGATCACTAGCATTAAATATATAAAATAATAAATGGAGCAGTTAAAACAGATCTCTGAGCAAGTTTCAGTAATGAAATAGATAATTAAACAACAGAAACAGATAAAGATGACTGCAGATTTTGACTCAATTCAAGCCAAATAACTATGGACTTTTGATGAAATTAAGTCTATTATAAAGTATCAAATAACTATGGGAATTTGATATTGTATTGAAGTTAGATATGTCTTAGACATGTTTCGGAGTTTGGAATATGACATAAGCTTGACTTAGGTTGCAACTTAGGCAAAGAGTTGAGTAAGAGAGGAGAGATGATTAATTGGTGAAATATATATACATAATGACCATGAGAAAAGAAAAGACATTTTTAAGAAAAATATAGAAAAAACATGTAGAAGTCTCTACTACTATATAAAGTACTGACTAATACAATATGAGGAATACACAAAATACAGCAGTTATGAGTCAAGAGATAAAATAAATCCTATATATGTCCAAGTTATATTATATATGAGGCAAACATCTGTTAAACATGAGATAGTGATTGTAACACAAAGGTAGTTACTATTATAAATATCCTACAGTCTATTGTAAGAGAGCAGAACAATGCTAAGCCAACCATAACCCAGTTATTAGGACAACTAGATAAAGTCTGCAAAGTTTAGCAAAGTTTGCAATCTTTAGGAGAATCTTAAGTAATATTGTTTAAGACCATCAAATACATGACTCACCTTGAGAGAAATTCTAAGAGAACAGGATGCAGTTTTTCAGAGGTGACAGCTACTCCAAATATCCAAGAGTTCATTCTAATCAAGCAGAATATTAAGTAGAATATTTGGTAGTCTAACTACAAAAATAATAGAGCTAGATGGTTAGGAACTTCAATGTAGTAATCTCAAACATTGCTAGATAGTGTGGTGTTATAACCTTAAATCCTTAGAGTGGGATAAAGGTCAAACTCTTGTATTAGAGAAGACACAAGAGAACTCAATAGAGAGCTCTTTACAAAATAGTCTACCTTATATACTCCTACAGATGGTCTGTGCTAGGTACTGTACACCCTACCCTAAATGACCATGTGTCAAGCATGAGGCCAACATATAGTATCCATGTTGTATGACATCACTTT
>Ga0157357_1000853_pt1 | contig 12877 bp, 7 predicted proteins | sample AttcapACBM1_FD_111485 | JGI IMG/M metagenome (GOLD analysis project Ga0157357, IMG submission 111485) | Fungus gardens microbial communities from leaf cutter ant in Botucatu, State of Sao Paulo, Brazil - Atta capiguara ACBM1 | ecosystem: Host-associated > Fungi > Mycelium > Unclassified ... | reverse complement strand
GTGTCGTTAAGATTGAGGGCGCGGGTGGTAGGCGCGCCGGAGACGGTGACGGTTGCGGTATAAGTGAGGGTATCGCCGGCCTGCACCGGGCTGCCCGGAGCGGGGGATACGGTTTTAGCGGTGGTGACCGTGCTCAGGGGTGTTGTGGTTGAGCAGGAAGAGCAATCAGTGCCGTCACTTGAAGTGACGGTATTGGTTAAGGCATCGGGAGCGGTATCGCTGACCTTGACGCGATAGGAAACGGTATAGGTGCCGGGGGCAGTGCCTTTGGGCAGGGTGAAGTTGAGCTTTGGCGGCGCGGCCGTGTCGGCGGTAAAGGCGCCGGCATTGGTCACGCTGTCAAAATCAAGGCCTGTTCCGAGTGTATCGGTGAGCAGGGTGTCTTTGGTGGTAGCGCCGCCGGTGACCGTTGTGGTGAGGGTATAGGTGATAAAGTCGCCTGTTTGCGCGCCTTTGCCGGCGGCAATATCCGAGGTTTTAACTGTGTTGACACGGGCAGCAGGCGTTTTTACCGTGCAGGCCGGGCATTGGCCGACATTGGAAGTGACATTATTGGCCTGTTCGGCTGTGGCATCGGCTTTGATGGTGGCGCTGTAGCTTACCTGATAATCGCCCTCCGGCGTGCCTTTCGGCAGAGTAAACTGCAAAACCGGCGCTTTGGCGGTATTGGGAGTGAATTTACCGGCCGAATCGACAGACTGGAATTGCAGCCCGCTGCTTAAAGTGTCGGTCAGCACAACCGGGTTGGTGGTGGTGCCGCCGATGATATGGGTTGTCAGCGTATAGGTGATTTTGTCGCCCGGCTGCAAAGGGGTGCCGGGCGCCGGGTCTGATGTTTTTTCGGTAATAATGCTGACAACCGGGTTCTCTGTGGCGCAGTTTTGGCAAAGGCCGTCACTGGGCACGACATTATTGCCGGCACTGCCGGCGGCATCGTTTTTCACCTGCGCGGTATAGGATACGGTATAAGTGCCGGGCGGGGTGCCTTTGGGCAGGGTGAAGTCAAGCTTTGGCTTTTGGCTGGTATCGCTGCGGAAGCGCCCGGCGCTGGTGACTTTCTGAAAATCCAGCCCTTCGCCCAAAGTGTCGGTGAAGACGGTATCGCGCAGGGTAAAGCCGTCTGCCACGGTAACGCTGAGGGTATAGGTGATAATATCGCCGTTTTGCACCGGCTTGCCGGTGCCGACATTGGAGGTTTTATTGACCCGCAGCGAAACAACCGGGTTGCTGGTGCTGCATGGGTCGCACTCGCCCGATGAGCTGGTGACGCTGTTGGCAATGCTCTCTGTTGCGTCTGCCTTCACCCTGGCCTGATATTGGATTTCATAAAGGCCGGGAGCGGTGCCGGCGGGCAGAATAAATTGCGGATTGGCGGGATCATCGATATTTTGCTGAAAGCTGCCGGGATTGGTCACGGCGACAAATTCCAGATTATCGCTGAGCACATCGCCCAGGATAATGTCTCTGGGGGAGTTGCCGCCGGTTACGGTAACGGCGAGCGTATAAGTGATAATATCACCGGTGCCTACCGGATTGCCGTCTCCGCTGTCGGATTTTTTGACCGTAGAGATTTGCACCAGCGGGTTTTGGGTTTCACAGGCATCGCAATAGCCATTGTCTGAGACAAGCCTGTTGGCAACGGCCTTGACGGCATCGTTGGTTATTCTGACGCGGTAAGAAGTCGTATAAGTGCCGGGAGGAGTGCCTTCCGGCAGGGTAAATTTGAGCTCTGGCGGATTATTTGTATCAGCCTGGAAATCTCCCGCATCTTCTATAATAACAAATTCCAGCCCTTCGCCTAAGGTATCGGTCAGCACGGTCGGTTTGGTGGTGGGGCTGCCGACAACTTCCGTGGTCAGCGTATAGGTGATTTGATCGCCCACCTGTATCGGCGTGTTATTGCCGATATCGGACGTTTTGCTGCTGCGCGTGGTAACCAGCTGATTGGTAACGGTGCAGGTGATTTCGGCATTATAATCGGTTGCCAGATCGTCCAGTGAGATGGTAGATCCATCTACCATATAAGATCCGCCTTCACCCAGCCCGTCACAGGTAATGGCTTCCGTTGTCCATTCAAAGACAGGGTCTTTTGTGCCTTGCGGCAGTGTTTCGGTTATGTTTGTGACGGTGCGCGCTGCAGCGAGCCTCTGTGCCTCGCCGCTTTTGGGGGTATTGGCCGCTTCTGTGGTGATAGTCTGGCTTTGCCAGCCGTTATCGCCGGTAAAGGGAAAGCTGTCGGTGCCGTCCAGGCTGATTTTGGTGACTGTTACCAGCGGCCGCTTGGCATAGCTGATCTTGGTGGTAGCGATGTCGTTTTCGGTATTATAATCGCTGTCTAGCGCCTCGCCGCCGGCATCGGGCAGCGAGCGGTTGAGAAAGGCCGGCACATCAAATTCCCCCACCTGGGCATTGTCATTGGCGGTAATGGGGAAGGTGAAGCTGACTTTGCCGCCTTCTTCGCCATATTCGGCGGCTTCCGCCAGACTTTCGGTGATGGCGCAACTGACATATTGGCCGGTAACAGTGCAGCCGGGCACCGGCTGGGCTGTCCAGCCATCGGGGATATTGATATCGAGGCTGAAGCCGGCGCTGCCGCGCGCTTCGGTCGGCCCGTAATTGACACCGGAGACGGTAATGCTGTGCTGGTCACCAATATCGGTAAAATATTCATCGGAAACACTGATTGAGACGCCGATATCCGGCCGGCCGGTCACCAGCAGATCGCAGGTGGCGTCCTGGTGGTTGGCCAGGGCAACGGTGGAAATACAGTCACTGGTGGCGGCGTAGCTGGCTTCGGGTATATCGCCCGGCCTATGGCTTAAACTGGCGCCGTAGCCGGTGCCAGGCAGGACATAAAGCTCATAATCATACTGGAAGGTATTAGGGTCGTTATCGGTGCCCTCAAAGGTTGAATAAGGCCGTTTATCACGGCCGGAAACAGTGCTGGTTGTCTGCGTTGCCGGGTCATAAATCTCCTGTTCCAGCAGCTTGCCGTTTTTGGTCAGGTCGGTCAGCCAGCCGTCTGGCCCCAAGGTCTTTTCCCAGGCAAAATTTTTGAAGGTAATGCGGGAGGAAAAGCGCGCCTGCCGCACGACAGCGCAATAAATATTAAAGCCGTCCCAGCCTTCGCCGCCGTTTTGCCGGTAAATGCCGTTAACCGCGCGATCTTCAGCCGGGGCGCAGATCCAGCCGCTCCAATAATGTGGCCATAAATTGCCTTCCGGGATACCGGCGCGGTAATTGGGCGTGTCCCCTATATTCTGAATGGCCACCCAGTCACCGGGCAAGACCTTAAGCTTGGCGCAGACAAAAGAAATATCTGAAGCCCAGGCCGGATATTGGTTGGATGATTTGCGATAATCGCCGGCCGTGCGGGTGACCACCTGATCGGCCGGGCAATAGGCATTTTGCACCACGCCGGGGCCGGGATAATTGCCGGAGCCGTCAACCGCCGGCGTGCCGTCCGGCGTAGTCGGGTAAGCGCGGGCAATCTTGTCTTTATCGAGGGTGACAAGGTTGCAGTAAATATCGATGCGGATCGTCATGCCGGCGGCAATTTGCATCGGCGGATAGGGCACTTGTTTATCAGTATGGCGGTAACCGCGAATAACGCCGCCATTGGGGCAGCGGAAGCCTGCGACAGCGCCTTTATTGGAGCCGACTGTGCCGGTATAGGAGCCGTTATCGGTAAAGCCGACACCGATTTGCGCCCGGGCGGTCGTCAGGCCGCCGGTCAATAACAGACCGGCCAGCAACAAGGCTTGTAAAAAAGCAGTAAATGTGCCGTATAAGGCGCCGGAAGCAGAATGTGACCGCTCTGCCCTGTTCCGGCCCGGCATTACTGCAAAGTTACGCCCGGTTACAATACGCGCATGGAAAAACCTATACCAAACCATTACTTTTACTCTCCGCATTGGAGGTGATTTGGCGCGGTATAAAGAAATGTCTATACTATGATGAGGTCAGAAAAACCGTTAAATATTATTATGGTTAGCAAGTTATTAACAGGGCTTTTCCACAGGCGGGAAACATAAGGATAGGGTAAAAACAACAGCCGGCAAGCCGGCGGCGGGCGATAAGCGGCCGGCCGGGCCTTACGCGGCTTGCTGCCGCTATAATCGGGGGCTTTATCGCTTTTGGGCTTTTTTGTGCTCTGGTATTCTGCTAGAAAGGGAAGTCTGGCCGGCCGGTGAAAATAGGGAGCGTCAACTGTTATAATGGAAGAGAATAAGCCATATTGCCCGTTTCACGGCGCAGAAGAGGCAAAAACCGGCTCTGCCCCGGCGGCAGCAAGCGAATCTCTTTCGGCAAAAGGCGGGAACAGGGCAAAAGACAGGTGCAAAACCCTGGTTTTAACCGGCGCCAGCCGCGGTATCGGCCATGCTGCCGTCAAGCGCTTTTCAAGCGAAGGCTGGCGGGTTATCACCTGTTCGCGGCACAGCTTTTCACCGCAGGCCTGCCCCTGGGCGGAAGGGGCGGACGATCATATCCGCGTTAATCTGGCCGATGCGGAAGATGTCGGCCGCGCTATTGCCGAGATCCGCCGCCGGCTGGAAGATAATGGCGGCTATTTGCATGCTCTGGTCAATAATGCCGGTATTTCCCCCAAAAGCGAGGGAGGCGCGCGGCTTAATTCGCTGGAAACCACTATGCAGATCTGGCGGGCGGTGTTTCAGGTTAATTTTTATGCGCCGATTATGCTGGCGCGCGGCCTGTTTGCCGAGTTAAAGGCCGGGCGCGGCGCTATTGTCAATGTTACTTCGATTGCCGGCAGCCGCGTGCACCCTTTTGCCGGCACCGCCTATGCCACGTCCAAGGCGGCGCTGGCGGCGCTGACGCGGGAAATGGCTTCCGATTTCGGCCCGCATAATATTCGCGTTAATGCTATTGCCCCGGGGGAAATTGCTACCGGCATTCTTTCCCCCGGCACGGAGAAAATGGCCGGGCATTTGCCCTTGCGCCGCTTAGGGCGGCCGGAAGAGGTGGCCGATACGATTTATTATTTATGCGGCGAGGAAGCCGCTTATGTGACCGGATCGGAAATTCATATTAACGGCGGCCAGCATGTCTAGCGCCCGGCGGTCGGCATGTCTGGCACCCGGCGGGGCGGCTGATAGCGGTCGCTCTGTTCCGGCCGGCGGGGCGGCAGGCCTGTTGCCGGCTTGGGCGGCGGGGTTTGCGCCAAAGGCGGTTTTGCTTTACAAAGGGGGCGAGAGCCGGGCGGCGATAATGGCCGCCGGCAGTAAACAGGGAAGCAGCTATGGCCGCGGAAACGGCAAAATACCGGAAAAATGATGAAAGCGGCGCTTTAAAAACCATCGCCGAATTATGGCCTTATATGTGGCCGCGAGAGCGGCCGGATCTCAAGCGCCGTGTCTTATGGGCGCTGTTTTATCTGGTGCTGTCCAAGATCATTTTGATTCTGGTTCCCTATTTTTTTAAATATGCCACCGATTCCCTCGTTCCCGGCCGGGCGCCGCCCGATTGGCTGCCTTATCTGCTGGCAGCGCCGCTGATGCTGGTGTGCTGTTATAATGTTGCCCGCGTTTTGCAAGCCGGGCTAAACCAGTTGCGCGATGCCTTGTTTGCCTCGGTCGGCCAGCATGCCGTGCGCAAACTGGCTTATGAAACTTTTGTCCATATGCACCGGCTGTCTTTGCGCTTCCACCTGGAAAAGCGCACCGGCGGCCTGTCGCGCATTATTGAGCGCGGCACCAAGGGGATAGAAGCGATTGTCCGCTTTACTATTTTAAACAGTATCCCCACCGTGCTGGAATGCGCAATGACGGCTTTTGTTGTCTGGTATTCTTACGGCTGGCTGTATTTCTGTATTATTGTCGCCACGGTTGGCGGTTATGTCTGGTTTACGGTTATTGCCAGCAACTGGCGCATTACGATCCGCCGCGCCATGAATGCCGCCGATAATGAGGCCAATAGCCGGGCGGTGGATTCTCTGCTGAATTTTGAAACGGTTAAATATTTCGGCAATGAAGAGCTGGAAGCGCGCCGGTTTGACACATCAATGGCGCAATATGAAAGCGCAGCCACCAAAACCTGGGTGTCGCTGGGCTGGCTTAATTTTGGCCAGGTGATGATTTTTGGCCTCGGCATGCTGGTGCTCATGCTGATTTCCGCCTGGCAGGTGCGCGCCGGCCGGCAAAGCGTGGGCGATTTTGTCTTTATCAATGCTTTGCTTATTCAGCTTTCTTTTCCGCTTAATTTTATCGGCTCTATTTACCGTGATGTGCGGCAGGGGCTGACCGATATTGAGCAAATGTTCAATCTGTTGAATGTGCCGGAAGAAGTCGCCGATAAAGCGGGGGCAAAAGCGCTGGCCTTGTCGGCCGATAATGCCTCTATCCGCTTTGATAATGTGGTTTTCGGCTATGATAAGGATCGCACTATATTAAAGGGCATTTCCTTTACTGTGCCGAGCGGCAAAACAGTGGCGATTGTCGGCCCTTCCGGCGCGGGGAAATCGACCATATCGCGGCTGTTGTTCCGCTTTTATGATGTGCAGGCGGGCGCGGTGCTGGTGGGAGAGGAAGATGTGCGCGCTATAACGCAAAAAAGCCTGCGCCGGGCTATTGGCATGGTGCCGCAGGATACCGTGCTGTTTAATGATACAATCGGCTATAATATCCGCTATGGCCGCAGCGGCGCCAGTGATGAAGAGGTGCAAAAAGCGGCGCGGCTGGCGCAGATTGACAGTTTTATCAACAGCCTGCCGCACGGCTATGAAACCCAGGTGGGGGAGCGCGGGCTTAAGCTTTCCGGCGGGGAAAAGCAGCGCGTGGCTATTGCCCGCACTTTGCTGAAAGCGCCGCCTTTGCTGATATTGGACGAAGCCACTTCAGCCCTGGATACGGCGACCGAGCAGGAAATCCAGCATGCTTTGGATACAGTGAGCCGCGGCCGCACCACTCTGGTGATCGCCCACCGGCTTTCTACTATTATTCAGGCTGATGAAATTCTGGTATTAAAGGCCGGCCGCTTTGTTGAGCGCGGCACCCATACGGCTTTGCTGGCCAAAAAAGGCTTATATGCCTCTATGTGGGAGCGGCAATTAGAAGCTACGGCAGCGGAGGAAAAATTGCGGCGGATACGGCGCGAGGATAAAGCCGGCTTTCCCGACAAGCGCCTGAAAGCAGAAAAAGCGGAGTAAGATCTGCCCGAAACCGCAAGAAAACTGGGGAAAACCTGCCTTGCGGCACTGGCGGAACGAGACATAAAAATAAAAAAGCGTAAGAGAAAAAGGCAATAAGGGTGGTGCCGGCAGCGGTGCCGGGGGATTGCCGGGTTTATCCTGTAGCCGGCGGTGAGGCGCAGAATATCTCTGGAGCGTGTTTCACAGGATTTTGGGCTTATTACAGGATTTTTATGAATATTTTGCACTCTGCTCGCCTTATGCTGTCCCCCATACATAAAGAGGGCTATCCTTTTATTGCCCTGTTTTTTGTGCTGGCCGTAATATTGGGGTTTTTCTGGCAGCCTTTATTCTGGGCCGGGCTGGGGGTCACAGTGTGGTGCGCGTATTTCTTCCGCAATCCGCAGCGCGTAGTGCCGCTGGCGGTTAATGTCGTTCTTAGCCCGGCTGACGGCAAAGTTTCCTTTGCCGGGGCGGTTATGCCGCCGGAAAAACTGGGCTTGCCGCAGCGGGAAATGTTCCGTATTTCCATTTTTATGGATATATTTTCCTGCCATGTCAATCGTATTCCGGTTAGCGGTGTTGTCCGCGCGATCAATTATCATGAAGGGCATTTTTTTAATGCCGTGCTGGATAAAGCGGGGGAATCCAATGAGGCCAACAGCCTGCTTTTGCAAACGGCTTATGGTGAAGTAGGGGTCGTGCAAATTGCCGGGCTGGTGGCGCGCCGCATTGTCTGCTGGGTAAAAAAGGGTGACAGCCTGGCCGCCGGGCAGCGTTTTGGCCTGATTCGCTTTGGCTCCCGGCTTGATGTCTATCTGCCTCTGCATACGGAAATTTTGGTAGGCGTTGGGCAAAAAATGGTAGCGGGGGAAACGGTGCTGGCGCGCTTTGCCGCCGCAGCGGGGAAGGTTGCCGATAGCGCAGAAGCAGCGGCCTTGCAGGCAGATAATGCGCCCGCCGCAGGGGAGGCAGAAGCCGCCGCCGGCACGGCGGATAATGAAAACACGGCCGCGCCGGCCGGCTTTGCAGGCGCCGTCGATCAAGGGGGAGATACGGCCAAAACGCCCGAAGAAGATGGTGAAAAGCCGGATTTTTTGCATTTTCGTCTGGATTAGGTAAGGCTGATGAAACCACCGCTTCCCTTCCCGCCCTTTGACGGCGATAAACGGGCTGAAAACAGCCGGAAATTTGATGCCGATACGGTTTTTAACCGGAGCGGGCAGGGGGAAGAAGCGCAGGAAAAGCAGCGTAAATTTATTTCTTTCCGCTTTTTATTGCCCAATATTATTACCGTTATAGCCATTATTTCCGGCCTTTCCGGCGTGCGCATGGCGATAGAAAACCGCTTTGAGCCGGCTGTTATCTGCCTGTTGCTGGCTGCCTTTCTGGACGGGATAGACGGCCGCATTGCCCGCGCCATTCGCGGCACTTCGCGCTTTGGCGAACAGTTGGATTCTCTGGCTGATGCCATTAACTTTGGCGCGGTGCCGGCTTTGGTGGTTTATATTTACAGCCTGCATAATATGGGGCGGTTCGGCTGGCTGGCGGCGCTGGTTTACAGCACCGCCTGCTGCCTGCGCCTGGCGCGTTTTAATGTGATGATCGGCAATAGCAATACTATGCCCAAATGGCAGCAGAATTATTTTATCGGCCTGCCTTCTCCCGCCGGCGGCTGCCTGCTGCTGCTGCCGGTTTGTCTGGGCTTTCTCGGCCTGCCGCAGACAAATGCCGCTGCCTTGTTTTTCTGCTTTTATACGATTTTTCTGGCTTTATTGATGGTATGCAACCTGCCGGTGTGGAACGGCAAGGCTATTCGCGGCGGCCTGCGGCGCGATATTGTTATACCGGCGCTGTTTATTGTGGTGATTTATCTTGTTCTGCTGGTCAGTTATATGTGGGAAACGCTGGCCGTTACCTGTTTTGTCTATCTGGCCTTTTTGCCGTTCAGCGCTTATAGCTATTACCGCCTTAGCAAAAAGCAGGCAAAGTGAAGCTCTGCCGGCAAGAGCGATTGTGATAAGAGAAGGCCGCCATTTTATTCGGCCGGCAAGGGCGCGATTGCGCGCTTTTGCCGGTTTTTGCGCCTGTGCGGCCAATACAGCCATCGCTGCGCCTGAGCCGATAGACGCCGGCGGGAGCACATAAAAGCGCAGCTTGCCGCTCTTGCCGGCCGGAAAATAGCGGCCGCGCCTTGATAGCGCCGTTTTGCCGAAACCGGCGCTATATGGCGGTTTTGCGTGTTTTCCTCTGAACTGCGCTGCCGCTGCTTTATTGCCTAAGGGCCGCCAAAACTGCCGCCGCTCTGAGCGCTAAACCGCCTTGTGATAAAGGCCGCCTGCATTGCCCCCATTGTCACGCCGCGGACAGCCGCCGGCAGAAGAAGCCGAACCTCGCAAAGTTTATTCTACCGGTGTGGCGTCATTATCATTGCCGGCGGCGGCGGGGGCCGTTTTCTCACCGATTTTCGTAATCAGGCTTTTCGGCACGGCGCGCCAGATAGCATTGCCGATATTATCAAGCAGCGGCTTGCTTTTCGCCTGCGCCAGCCAGGCCGGCTGCTCTTCCGGCTTGATCAGCCCGTTTAGAAACAAAACAGCAATCGCCAGAATCACCAAACCGCGAATAATGCCGAAAACAAAGCCCAGAGTGCGATCCAGCGCGCCGATGCGGCTGTCAATGACAATATCGGCAAATTTCATGGCAATAATGGAAAGAATAGTTAAAGCCAGCAAAAACAGCACAATAATCGTAATAATAAGGGCTATCTTGGGATTGTGAATATAATTGGCGGCAAAACCAAGCGCCGGCTTATAAGCGAAATAAGTGAATATAGCGGCCAGTGCCCAGGAAACCAGTGATAAAAATTCGCGCGACAGGCCGCGCACCATGGCCAGCACGGCAGAAAGAAAAATAACAAGAATAACAATTCCATCTAACGCTGTGACAGGCATAATATATCCTTATCTCCCACACAGGCTTGCGCGCCGGGCGGCGGCCTGCGCCGCCAAAGCGAGAGATTGCTTTTCATTCCGTGCTTGCCGGTTTATCTCAGGCTGTCACCATAACTGTTTACGGTAGCGCAAGGCAAATATTTTTTGCACCGGCCGGCGCAGCTTTCACTGTTTTAAGTGTTGAAGGGCAGCATATTCCCAAGCCGGCAGGGTGAAGAGCCGGCCGGCAAGGCAGCCCTGCCGGTTTTATCACGCTTAAGCTTTGTTGCCCGGCCGGGGAGTTGCATGAGCCGCCGGCCGGTTTTGCTGTTGCGCTGCTTGCGCGGCAATTTGCGCCACTAATTGCGCCAGCGCCGCTATTTTATCCAGCCGCAAAGCGGTCTGGCCGTTTGCGCCCGCCGCCGGAGCGGCGCTTTTTTGCATATCGCGGTTAAGAGAAGCGGGCAGCACTGCTTGCTTAAAGCCCAGCTTTTCCGCTTCTTTCAGCCTTTGGCCGCTATGGCTGACCGGACGCAAGCGGCCGGAGAGACTCACTTCGCCAAAATAGACACAATCGGCCGGCAGGCTCACCCCGGCCAGCGAGGAAGTCAGCGCTGCCGCTACCGCTAAATCGGCCGCCGGCTCACTAATGCGATAGCCGCCGGCGACATTGAGATAAATATCATAATTGCCAAAGCGCAGGCCGCAATGCGCTTCCAGCACGGCAATAATCATGGCAAGGCGGCTGCTGTCCCAGCCGATAACGGCGCGGCGCGGCGTGCCGAGCGCAGTTTGCGCCACCAGCGCCTGAATTTCCACCAGCAGCGGCCGCGTGCCTTCCATACCAGCAAAAACCGCCGCGCCGGGGGCGTGTTGGCTGCGTTCGCCCAAAAACAGCTCAGACGGGTTGGGCACTTGTTGCAGGCCGCTGTCCGACATCGCAAAAACGCCGATTTCATCGGTCGCGCCAAAGCGGTTTTTTACCGTGCGCAAAATGCGGTAAAGATGGCCGCCTTCGCCCTCAAAATAGAGCACGGCATCAACCATATGCTCGACCACGCGCGGCCCGGCTATCTGGCCGTCTTTGGTAACATGGCCGACCAAAACCACCGCCGCGCCGCTTTGCTTGGCAAAGCGAATCATTGCCTGCGCCGAAAGCCGCACCTGGCTCACCGTGCCGGGGGCGGAATCGGCAGTGTCCGACCATAAAGTCTGCACCGAATCAATAATCGCCAGATCGGGGCTTTTTTCCTGCTTGAGGGTGGCGAGAATATTTTCCACATTGGTTTCCGCCGCCAGTTTGACGCCGCTTTGCTCAACCCGCAGCCGCCGCGCCCGCAGGCGGATCTGCGCCACCGCCTCTTCGCCGGAAACATAAAGGACATTATAGCCTTTATCGGCCAGTGCCGCCGCTGCTTGCGTCAACAGGGTAGATTTGCCAATGCCCGGATCGCCGCCCACCAGCAGCGCCGAGCCGCGGACAAAGCCGCCGCCGGTTACCCTGTCCAGCTCGGCAAGGCCGGAAATGATCCGAGGCACATCTTCCGTTTCGCCGGCAAGCCGGGAGAGCGCCACTGGCCGGCCGCTTGCGCCCGCCATGGCCGGAGCAGCGCCAATGCCGGCGGCGGCGCTTTCTTCCGCCAGCGTGTTCCAGCTTCCGCATGTGTCACACCGCCCCTGCCAGCGCGGATACACCGCCCCGCAATTTTGGCAAATAAACTGGATTTTAGCTTTAGCCATTAGGGACTTTCTGCTTCTTTATCCTGCTTGCGAGCGGTAAGCGCTTGTCGAACAAGTTTTTCACCTTTATCTGTCAATGACCACCACAAATCGGAGGCGCCATTGTAAATACGAATCAAGCCAAGTTCCTCAAACTGAACACAAACAATTTGCCAAGCATCTTCATTAAACCCAAAAAATTGCCTTATATCTTCACCGTGAGTGTCCTCACGGAGTATATTAAATTGCTTGGCAATAGTGAAAAATAAATCTCCCCATGTCGGTTTATGTAGGCTAAGCTGCACGTTAGCATTATGCTGCCATAGTTCCGCAGCCATTACGTCATCTAAACCTGCAATATCGGGGATAGCAGACTCATTTTTACCCAATTCAGTTTTTAGTTTCTCATTTTCAGTTTTCAGGGCTTTATTTTCTTTCAGCAGAGCGTTTTGCTCGGCGGTTAAGTCTGCACTCGCCACAGTATTACCCCGCACCCAGCCTATGGCTTCAGGGTATAGGCCATTAGTCACAATATCCATTATGCTGGTTTTGATTGCCAATAGGAGTTCGGTTGAGTTTCCCCAAGGCGTTGGGTTAAGGTGGTGTAGACTATTGCGGAATTTGTCTAATTTTGCTTTTGTCTCGTTTGTCTCTTTATGCTCGGGAGATTCTAATTCTTCAGGGTGGGTATGAGTGAAGGCCAAAATAGGCAGTTTCGCTTTATCCTTGATATATTCATACTCTCTTTCGGTGTAGCTTTTATCGTGTCCTTCGGCCACGGTGCCATATCGCCCGCCAATAATGAGTATACAAAAATCACAATTCTTGAGAACCCGCTCAATCATATCCATTTGAGCTTCGCCTGTTGCGGAGAAATCTTCCATACCCGCAGGGATTTGCCCGGATTGTAATAAACTCTGCCGAACTTCCTTACGGATATTTTCTAAATCCCAGAAAGTAGAGCTGATAAAAAACTGATAGCGTTTGCCCATTGTCCGAATCCTCTAAAGCCGCGCCGCACTTTGTTTGTAAGCGGGCGCGGCGGGCAGGGCAAGGTGTTTTTGGCTGGAAGCGCGGG
>Ga0157357_1000851_pt1 | contig 12889 bp, 13 predicted proteins | sample AttcapACBM1_FD_111485 | JGI IMG/M metagenome (GOLD analysis project Ga0157357, IMG submission 111485) | Fungus gardens microbial communities from leaf cutter ant in Botucatu, State of Sao Paulo, Brazil - Atta capiguara ACBM1 | ecosystem: Host-associated > Fungi > Mycelium > Unclassified ... | reverse complement strand
TTTTGAAAGCCGGGCTTGACGCTGCCATAGCGCTGGAAGGCGGGGAAATGCAGCCCGGCGGCGTTTATGAATGTGTGTATAATGCCGCTTCTGGCGCCGGCGGCGCCTGGTTTTTATTATCGCCGGTTTTTGCGCCGCCGGCGCCGCCGCCGGTGCCGGCCGGTTTTGTCGCGCCTTTTTGCGGCGTTTCCGCTCCGATAGGCTGGCTGAAATGCAATGGCGCTTTTGTGGCGCGCGCTGATTATGCCGCTTTATACAAGGCGATCGGCGATCGCTTTGGCGGTGATGATAAGGCTCTTGCTTTTAAGCTGCCGGATTTGCGCGGCGAATTTATCCGCGGCTGGGCTGATGATCGCGGCGATATAGCCGGGCAAAACGGCCGGGCGCTGGGCGGCTGGGAACGCTCTATGCTGGAAAGCCATCGCCATGGCGGCACAACGGATTGGGGCGGCGGCCACAGCCACCAATATTTGCTGCCAACCTATACAAGAGCTAATGGCGGCAATTCGGTAGACAGCCGGACCCGCAATCATACAACCGAGACAGCAATGGGTGACGGCGCGCATTCCCACCATTTTGTAACCGATTGGGGGCTGAATGACAATGACCGCCTGGGCGAGGAAACGCGGCCGCAAAATGTGGCTTTGCTCTATTGTATCAAATATTGATGAGGAGAAGATGATGAGCCGGGAAACTGCTTTCAAGGCTTTTATTGAGGAGGAAATAAACCGCCTGCAGGAGCAATGCCGGGCTGCGGCCGGGCAGCAGGCCGCGGCGCAGCACCAGGGAGATTATGCCGCCTGCCGGCAGGCGGCGGCCCGGCTGGAGGACGCGCAAAACAGGCTGGCCTATTGGGCGGATTATAAAGCGCGCAATCCCGGCCTTTATGCGGCAGGCGGCGCAATGCCGGGCAACAGCGCTGTTTCAGACAGCGCCGTATCGGCCTGAAGCAGCAGTCAGGGTGCTATAATGGATAAGATGCTAAAACCGGTGGCGGCAAGCGGCCTGCGGCAGGCCGGCAAGATCCGCGCCGTGATTTATGCCCATAATCAACTGGCGCATGTGCCGCTGGCGGAAATATTAAAACTGGCCGTGCAGGCCGGGCAAGGTGAAAACTCTGCCAATGGCGGCCATTATCAGGCAAAAGCGGCGGCCGGCCAGGGCTATTGTCTCCGCCTTTCCGGCCGGCTGCTTGTTCAATACGGATTTCAGGCAGCCGATAAAAACGGCAGCCGGCCGGAAATTTGCTTCCCCCTGCCTTTTGCCAATGCCGATTATTATCCCTTTTTCAGCCTGTGCGGGGCAGAAGGGGACAGCGCGCCGGCTGCTTTTATTGCCGCAGAGAGCCTGAAAAAAACAGGTTTTGCCGTGCAATCGGCGCCATGGGCCGGGCCGGCGGCGGGCAGCCCTGCCGGGCCTGCGCCCTTTGCCCGCGGGCGCGGGGTTTTTTGGCTGGCTGTCGGTTTGGCGGCCGGAGCCGATATAACAGGAGAAGGCGATGACAATTCCTCAGCATTCGCATAAATTTGAAATTCCTGTCGCCAGCCGGCAGGATATTATTGAAGGCACGGCCGTAGATAAGGCGGTTGTGCCCGCCGGCCTTGGCAGCGCCGCCGCTGCTGCGGTTAAGGATTTTGCCAGCGCCGCGCAAGGGGTGAAGGCCGATAATGCCGCCCCGGCGACTCGTTTTATCCGCGCCGGTGAAGGTTTGAGCGGCGGCGGCGCGCTGACTCAGGATATTACTCTGGCTTTGGGCAATGAGCCGTTACAGGCTATTGCCGCGGCGCAAAAACAGGCGGAAGAGGCCTGGCAAAAAGCCGATCAGGCGGGTGATGTTTATAAAACCGAGTTAGGATCGCTGGCTTTTAAAAGCCGGGTGACCCCGGCCGATATTGCCGCTGCCGGTGAGCCGGGCGCTGATGCGGTGTTATATGGTGACGGTGTGTGGCGGCCGCTGCCGGCCGGCGGCGGCGGCGGCGAAAAGGGCGAGAAGGGAGATCCCGGGCGGGACGGCAGGGACGGTAAAGACGGCAGGGACGGCCTGGCGCCTGAAATTAGCTGGCAGGATTTGTCACTTGCCGCGCATAATACCGACACGCAGCAGATTATTACTTTGACCAAAGCCGGCACTGAGCTGAAAGCCACAGTAGCCACCGGTTTTAAAACCGTTAACGGCCAGACTTTACTGGGCAGCGGTGATATTACCCTGCCGACGGGCGGCGGCAAAGATGATATGCAGGCCCCGGTTTATGACCCGAAAGGCAAAGCCGCCGATGCTTTTGATTTTAACAATATGTCCGGCGGGGAAATCGCTTATGGCGGGGACAATCTGGCGATAATAGCGGGCGAAACCAGTTATACGCGTTTTTCTGTTGAGCAGGTCGATAATGCGGAAGCGGGCCGGCTTGATGTGCTGCTTGACGCTTATGACGATATTGGGGCCTCCGGCTATGGCAAGGTTAATCTGTATATCAATGGTGAAGGCGGGGAAGAAGGGCAGATGCTGGGCATAAAAGACGGCGGGCTGGCTTATGTGACGCCGGCGCCGGGCGGCGGGGAAAAAGGCGAGAAAGGCGATCCGGGAGAAAGCGGCATTTCTATCACGGCAATCAGGATTTTATAAATGGCGGATACGGCAAATATAGCGATAGATTTATCAAACGGCGAGACGATAACCGGTAATATCGGCCCCGGCTATCGGCTGGTTATCGCCACTAATGCGGGGAAATCCAATGTTTTAAAGCTGGATAAATGGGCCGAAAACCACCCTGTTATGGTCAGCGACAGCCTGTGCGTGGAATATTATCAGCAGTCGAGCATGATGCAGGTGATAAAGGCTACGCCTTGCAATATTGCCGGCCGGCTATATGCGCGCGTATCCAGCAGTGTGGCGGGAGCAACGGTGACGCCCTCTGTTGCCGTGCTTTCTTCTGCCAGCAAGGTTCCGCTCTATTTTCGGATAAGCGCGGCGCGGGCGGATTTTGTCATGAATATAACCGCAGTAGGCGACAATACGGTGCCGGCTATTATTGTCCAGTCACAACAGCAGGAGGATAAGTATCACCTGACGGTTAATCTGCCCGACAGCCGGTTAAGCGCGCAATATGTGGTAACAATCCCCGATGACGGCCAGAGGCATAGTTTGATCCAGGGCAATGCGCCGCCGGTCAGGCTGCCTTATTATACGCCGGAAGGTGGCGAATCTGTTTGGAAACTTTAACGAAAAATCCGGCTTTTGCCGGGTTTTATGTAAAGGAGAACGCTTATGAAAACGGCACAAACGCCGCCAAGGCAGATAAATGCCCAGGGGCTTGATCATATAAAACGCTGGGAAGGCCTGCGCCTGCGCGCTTATTTATGCCCGGGCGGCGCCTGGACAATCGGCTATGGCCATACGACAGCGGCGGGCGCGCCGGCCGTGGTCAAAGGCATGGTGATTGATGAGCAGCAGGCGGAAGCGCTGTTATTGCAGGATTTGCAGCATTATGAAGCGGCGGTGGCCCGGCTGATTAGCGCGCCGCTTTCCGATAATCAGTTTTCGGCGCTGGTTTCCTTTGCCTATAATATCGGCGCGGTGGCTTTTGCCAAATCACGCCTGCCGGCGCTGATCAATGCCGGCCATTATCAGGCTGTGCCGGGCGAGCTGATGCGCTATGTTTACGCCGGCGGCAAAAGGCTGGAAGGTTTGGTTAACCGCCGCGCGGCCGAAGCCGGGCTGTGGGCCAGGGGGGATTTTGTTTCATCAAGCTCACAGCGGGCGGAAATACGGCGCGAAAACCGCCTGCTGGCGCCGGAAGTGGTGGCGCCTTTGGCCGGATCGGCGGCGGGGCTGGCCGCTTTTACCGATGGGCAGGGGCCGTTTCAATGGGCTTTGGCGCTGATTATGGTTTTATGCGCTGTGGGCGGCGCCTGGTATTTTATCCGCCGTATGCGCCGGGCCGCATTATAGAGGGAAAGGCGGATTATGAGCTATCATCTGCAGATTGGCCTTGTTCTTGTGGCCGCCGCCTTTGCCGGCGGCTTTTTTTATGGCCATGCCGCCGGCGCAAAACGCGATATGCGGCAGGCGGTGGCGGCTTTTCAGATGCGAAAGGATATGGACCATGCCGTGGACAAAACGGGCGCTGTGGATCTGTGCATTGCTCTTGGCGGGGTGCGCGAATCGTGCCGCTCTGCCCTGCGCGGGGTGGGAACAGCCGCCAAAGGTGAATAATCCTGCCCGGCTGGTGCGGGAAGAGCCGCCGCTGGCGCGCTGGCTTATAGCAACAGAGCGTTTTGGCCGCCGGCAAAAATGCTGGTAACAGCGGCCGCCGGCCAGGCTGTTGCCGCTCGGCCAGAAATACGGGGCGCGACTCCGGCCGGCCGCCGTTTATCCGGCTGTTAAAAGAATATGTTCAGCTAACGCGCCGGGAGCGCAGGGCTTTTGCCCTGTTTGCTCCCGGCGCCGTATTTTTATATACGCCTTGCAAGGCGCGGCGGCGCCGGGCCGCTAGCGGCGGCCGCATTGCCGTAACTGCCGGTCATAGCTGCCTGCTATGGCCTGGGTGCGCCGCGCCGCCGCCACGGCAACCGGCGTTGTTTGCCCGCGGGCATAGGCTGTGTAACCCATATGATAATTCAGATAAAGGGCATAAGCGTCATTGGGGCTGACATTGTTTTTTACCACGCTGCCGCGGTGATACCAGGCAATAAATTGTGCGACATCGTCAAAGCTGGTGCGCCGGGCGCCGTAATGCCCGGTAGATCTTTGATAATGCTCCCATGTGCCGGACAGCACCTGGCCATAGCCGTAGGCGGAAGAGCGCCGCTTCCACGGGATAAAGCCCAAAAGCTTGCGCCGCGGCGGTCTGGCGCGCTGCCTGAAGCCGGATTCCGTATTGATAGTGGCCAGAATAATCGGCATGGGAATACCGTATTCACGCTCAGCCTTTTTGGCCGAGCGCCCCCAATTATAGAAAAAGCCGTTTTTCTGAGACAACACGGCGCAGGCATTATCGATCTGCGTGGGGGGGGAGGCGCAGCCGCCAAACCCGAACAGCAGAATTATAAGCATTATGCCTGATAAAAGGCGCTTCATGAGCCTCACCGTTTGCTGATTACCGGGCTTAAACTCTAGATAGGGAATATTAACAGAATCTTTAGCCATGATAGCGCCGCTGCCGGTGAATGGCTTTATGGTTAAGAAAAATTAAGCAGAAACCGGGCACAGCCGGCGCGCTGTGAGGCGGTAGAAAGCGGCACTGGCGTATTGGCGGCTTTGCTGCCGGTTTTTTATCTAATCCTGCCGCCTTTCGGGAGAGAAGGCCGGCATTATGGCAGAAAGCGGCGCAAGGGGCTTGCGGTTTGCGCGGTGATATGCTTTATAAACGCAGCAGCCGCTAATGCGGCAGGCTGCCGCATTAGCGCCTATCGTCTAGCGGTCAGGACGCCGCCCTCTCACGGCGGAAACAGGGGTTCGATTCCCCTTAGGCGTGCCAGCTCTGCGCCGCTTTCTCTCATATTGCTTTAGTGTTCCGGCGCGGCCGGCTGTCGGCCGGGCATAACAGCGCCGGTTAAAAAGCTTTGCCATGCGGTATTTTTACTCTTATTTTATTATGCTCAGGCTATAATAACAGGCTCTATACCTGTAAATACTGTAACTATAAGGTGCCTTTGCATGAATTTTATCCGCACAGCCTTGCTTCTGGCTTTTATAACGGCGCTGTTTATGGCTGTCGGCTATTGTCTCGGCGGTGTCAGCGGCATGTGGGTTGCGCTGCTTATAGCGGCGCTTATGAATCTCTATTCTTACTGGAATGCCGACAAGGCGGTATTGCGCCTGTATGGCGCGCGCGAGGTTAATGCCCAAAGCGCGCCGGAATTTTATCGGCTGGTCAGCCGGCTGGCGCGCGCCGCCGCGCTGCCGCAGCCGCGGGTTTATATTATGGATAATCCCCAGCCCAATGCTTTTGCCACCGGGCGCAACCCGCAGCATGCGGCCGTAGCGGCGACCACCGGGCTGCTGCGCAGCCTGTCGCCTGATGAGCTGGCCGGGGTGATAGCGCATGAGCTGGCGCATATTCGCCATTATGACACTTTGACCATGACCATTACCGCCACTATTGCCGGCGCTATTTCCATGCTGGGCAATTTTGCCATGTTTTCCGGCGGGCGCGGATCCGGCCGCGACAGTGAAGGGCAGAGCAGCGGGCCGGCGGCTGTCGGTATGCTGCTGGCGGTGCTGGTGGCGCCGTTTGCCGCTATGCTGGTGCAAATGGCGATAAGCCGGACGCGGGAATATGAGGCTGATAAAGGCGGGGCAGAAATTTCCGGCAAGCCTTTGGCTCTGGCCTCTGCTTTGCAAAAAATCGCCGGCGGCGTGCATAAAACCCCTAATGAGGAGGCCGAGCATAATCCGGCGACCGCGCCGCTGTTTATTATTAACCCTTTGCGCGGGGGCGGGGCGGATAATTTATTTTCCACCCACCCGGCGACAGAAAACCGCATTGCTGCTTTGCGTAAAATGGCGCGGGCCATGAATGCCGATATTGAAGATGATTTTTCCCGCGCTATGGCCAGAACACAGGAAAGCCGCTATAAGAGGCCGAAATGGCTGCGTAAATAGCCATTGGGCATATAGGCAGGGCGATAATGGCAGGGTTAAAAACGGCTATGCCGGCAGCAGATAAGGCGCAGCCGCGCCGGCCGGCGCGCAAACGGCAAAAAACAGCGGATACGGCGCCGGCCGCCCTGCCGGGGCTGGCGGTGCGGCAGGTGGCGGCGCGCCTGCTGGCGGCGGTTATTGACAAAAAAACATCACTGGACGGGCTGCTGGACGATAAAAGCGGCCATAAGGCTTTAGCCGCTTTTGATCGGCGCGACCGGGCTTTATTACGCGCTATATTACAGGCCGCTTTGCGTTATCGCGGGGTGTTGTCTGCCCGGCTGGCGCTGTTGCTGCACAAGCCGCTGCCGCCGGGAGCAAGGGCGCTGGAGCATATTTTGCATATTGGCGCGGCGCAGATCCTTTATCTTGATGTGCCGGCCCATGCGGCGATTGATCTGGCGGTGGAAAGCGCCCGCCGCCAGCCGCAGGCGCGGCGTTTTGGCGGCCTGGTTAATGCGCTGTTGCGCCGCCTGGCGGCGGCAGGCGCTGATGAAGCGGCGCTGCCGGCGGCGGCTTTTGTGCCGCTCTGGTTCTGGCAGGGGCTAAAGGCGGATTACGGCGCGGCCAAAGCCGAGGCTATTGTGCGGGCGCAGCTTCACCGGCCGCCATTGGATATTACGGTCAAAGCCGATCCGTCCTTTTGGGCGGCGCAGCTTGCCGGTGTGCTCTTGCCTTTTGGCAATGTGCGCCTTGCGGCGGCGGCCAATAACCGGCCGGCGGCCGGGCCTGATGCGGCGGCCGGCGAGACGGCAGAGCAGGAGCCGGCCGGCCGGGGCGCTGTTGCCGCTTTGCCGGGTTTTGCAGACGGCGCCTGGTGGGTGCAAAATGTCGCGGCCAGTCTGCCGGTGCGGCTGATGGGCGATATAAAAGGCCGGCGCGTGGCGGATTTATGTGCGGCGCCGGGCGGTAAAACGGCGCAACTGGCGGCCGGCGGCGCTTTGGTGACGGCTATGGATATTTCTGCCGCGCGCCTGGATCGATTGCGGCAAAATATGCAGCGGCTTCGCCTGCCGGCGCTGCTTTGGCAGGGCGATATGCGCCGGTTTTCCGCCCGGCCGGGCTTCCGGCCTTTTGATGCCGTGCTGCTGGACGCGCCTTGCTCAGCCACCGGCACCATACGCCGCCACCCCGATATAATATGGACAAAAAGCGCTGCCGATAGCGCTGCCCTGGCACAGGTGCAGGCCGGCCTGCTGGCCGCCTGCCTGCCGCTGGTGAACAGCGGCGGCCTGATTATGTTTTGCAACTGCTCGCTGGCTAAAGCAGAAGGGGAGGAGCTGATAAGCGCTTTTTTACAGGCTCATAAAGCTGCGGTGAAGCTGCTGCCTTTTACCGCGGCGCAGCTACAGGCGCTGCTGTGGGGGGAAGCGGCGCAGTCGGCGGCGCAGCGAACCATGGCCGCCGGGCTGGTAACGGAGCAGGGCTTTTTGCGCACAACCCCGGCAGATATGGCGGCGGCAGAGCCTGCGCTGGCTGGTCAGGACGGCTTTTTTGCCGCGCTCCTGCAGAAATTATAATGGATATAGCCCGGCTTATGGCTTAAAGCCGCGCCGCCGGCTTAGCGCCATAGCGGTTTTAACTGCCAGTCCGGCGGGAAGCCCATAGAATTTAAATCGGCATAGGCCGGCCGCGCCCTGATGAAGTGCTTTAATTTTGTTTTCCAGACAGCTTTCGGTTTAATACTATCGAGCAAACAGGCACTATAGACCAGCGCATTATAAATTTTTTTGTTTGTAGAGCTATTAAGGCTTTGCGCCAGCAATTCCGGTTTTTTTGCTATCGGCTGCTTAAGAATTAAGTCGCGATTCCATAAGCGGCCATGATGGGCGCAAATATTGCGAATATAGGATAAATGCTGTAAAACCGGCACAAATATAGTTTCGTCCAGACCATATTGCCGCGCAATGGCATTTCTGTCGGCCGGCTGCTGTAAATCTGCTGCCAATTTTGACAATGTGCCGAAAGTAAGAAGCTCAGCCATTATCCATAAAGGCGGCAGGAGCGGCCTGTCATAAACCTGTTTATAATGCCGGGTAAAGAGGTTATTGGGTTTCTGCAATTCTCTATTGGCATCACTGATGATTTTTGCCAAAGGGGCAGCAGTTTTGTAATACTGCCAGTCTAAATAGCCGTGAGCGCCATATTTCAGGCTCATAAAGCCGCTGAAATTTGCGCGGACAGAGATTTCAATCCGCTCTATGGCATCTATAATCAGCAATTTCAAGCTGCGGTCAAATTCATAGAGTTTGACAATTTCAGCAAAATCCGTGCCGGGGCGAAAGGCGCAAGAAGCTCCGCGCCTTGTTTTATAGGGAAACCAGTAAGCGCTTAAATGATAATAGCCAATATGGGTGAGAGCATGCTGTGCCGCTGCTTCATCGGCAATCTGCAACCCTTTGCGCCGCAGATGCGCGATCTACTCAGCAACAGGTAAAGCGGATTTGGCAAAAACTCTCTTTGCCGGCTTCACCTCTTAACCCTCTGATAAAATGCCTATTGGCAAAACAAACTTACAGGCGGCTTTTTAAAAGCTGCAAAGGCCTTTCTGGTGCGCTGTGTCATAGCGTGAAATACGCTTTCACAAGCGTGAAAGGAACTATTGCCGCCAGTGTAAAACAGGAAAAACAAAAAAGCAAGAAAAATATTTGCTGCCTCTATGGTGTCGGGGGATATTTTTTCTGCCGGGTTTCGGTTTGCAACAGCTTGCGCAGCACGGCTTCCAGTTGCGGCTCGTGAATATCAAGCCGGCGCAGCGCCGCGACCGTATTGGCGACATAAGCCTGATTGCTGCCGGCCACGCCGCAGGCCGGGGCGACAATGCCGGCAATGGCCGCGGCCGATAAACGGCCGGCAAACAGGGCATGATCGCGATTGGCAACAAAAACCAGCGCTTCCACCTCTTGCCCGCCGCCAAGCCGCAGGGCAATACGCTTTTCCTGATAGCTGTTCTCTGCCTGTTCCCGCTGCAGCAAATAGCGATATGCGTCTGCCGCGCGGGCTTTGTCAACATAAAAAGCCATGCCGCAGCAGGAGCCGCCGGGGTTAAGCCCCATAACCAGCCCCGGCTGCTCTTTGGTGCCGCGATGATGGTGAGAATAAATGCACAGGCTGCGGTGATAGCCGACAAGCCGGGCCGGCTGTGCCTCATTATAGGCAAAGCCGGGGTTCCACATTAAAGAGCCGTAGCCGAAAATCCAAAAGGCTTCTGTCATCTGTTTCATTCCGCCGGAAAATGCCGGGCTGTTTCTCTCCTTATAATCCGCCGCTTCGGCAGATAAAAGCGGCTTTCTGCTATTTTTATGTGCTTTGCCGGTAAAATCCGCTTGTTTTGCCTGCGCTTTTATCTCAAACTTGGCCGCCCGGCAGAGCCGGGCCGCGCAAAAGCCGCAAGATTGGGAAAGCAGGAGTTAATGCCGCATAATAATGAGCAGGGAAAGCCTTCATATCGCCGCAAACGCCGCCGGAACCGCCTGATAGCGCTGCTGCTGGCGCTGGCAGCCGCTGTTTATAGCGGTTTGTGGTATTTTATAGCCGACCGGGCGGCTGACAAGCTCGCGGCCGCTATTGGCCGGGCGGCGCTGGACGGGGTGGATATTCGCTGCCGGGATTTGCAAAAAAGCGGTTATCCGCTGCGTGTCAGCATATCGTGCATCGGCTTGTCGGTTGCGCAGCAAAGCAGCGCCGCAGCAGAAAAAACAGGCCGGCATGGCGGGCAGATCACGAGCGGCAAAGCCGGAGCGCCGATGTTTCGCAGCGCGTATTTAACCGCCGGGGCGCCGGTTTATGCGCCGCATTGGCTGCTGGCGGAAATAGGAGCGCCGGCGGTGCTGGAGCTGCCGGGCAGGCGGCCCATTACGGCAGACTGGCAGAAATTGCAATGCGAGGGCGATTGCGCCGCCGCGCCGCCGCGCAATATTACGATAAGCGCAGAAAGGCTGTCTATCGGCAATTTGCCCTTTTTGCCGCCGCCGCCGGCGCAGCTTACGGCCGATTTTATCCGCCTGGGCAGTAAAAAGCGGAATGGCGACAAAGCCGCTTTTATGCTGTCTTTTAATGATTTGCTGCTGCCTTATATCTTCCCCGGCGGGCGCGCCGCCCTGCCGAAAGCTGATGGTTTTCTGGAGATTATCGGCGACCGGGCAGAGGCTTTTTATGCCCGTTTGCCGCAATTATTGCGCCAGGCGGGGGCGAGCTGGCTCCGGGGGCAGTCGCTTCATATCAAAAAGCTGGTTTTGACATTTGCCGATGGCGGCGGCTTTTCTTTATCCGGCCCGCTTGCGATAACGCCTGACGGGCGCATAAACGGCAAAATTACCGTTTCTATCGCTGATGCTGCGGCTCTGCTGCGAACAATCCGCTCTGTTTTCCCCGCGCAGGCGGATAATCTGGAAAGTCTGTTTTTTGTTCTGAATTCTATGCCGAAAAATGACAAAGGCGAGCCGCAACTGGTTCTGGATATTATGGGCAGCCATATGCGCATCGGTTTTATCAAACTGGGTAAAATTCCGCCGCTTTGAATTTTGCGCGCCCGGTTTCTGGCGCGCCGGCCGGCGCGGCTGCGGCCGCCGGCTTCCGGCGCTTATAAAATTTGTGCAGAAAAAATGCAAAAAAGTAAATTTTTGTGTTGCAATTTTTTTTGTCTTGCGCCATACAGGCAGCACATAAAGCGGTGCGGCTTTGCCGGGTGCGGCCGCGGTTTTATGTGGAGTGAGCGGGTGTAGCTCAGGGGTAGAGCACAACCTTGCCAAGGTTGGGGTCGAGGGTTCGAATCCCTTCGCCCGCTCCAGTAAATTTTGTCGGCGGCGGGGTTTGTCCGGCTTTTTGGCGCAATATATACTGATTAAGAGGCCGTCACGAGGTGCGCTGTGGGGCAGGCAGAGGCCGGCTGTTTGTTCTCTTGCCTGAAGCGCGGCGCTGTGGCCGGCGGCGGGTGAATGGCGGCTTTGTCTGTCTTTCTGCCCGGCTTGCAAGGGCAAAAGCAGCTTTTAACGCTTTTGTAAGAGAACGGTTATATTATGAGCCGGCTTTTATTTTTGGAAGCCGCATGAAATTCTTATGGCCGGCTGTGTGCCGCGCTTTTATGTTTCAAACAGCGTGATAGCGCCGTTGCCTGGCGGCAAACCGGGCCGGCGCCCGAAAAAATTATAGTAAAATTGTGGTTGTGCGTTCTATGTCAAAAACCTCTTTTCCGCTTTCTCGAAGACAATTTTTATGCTTTTCCGCCCTTTCTGCCGTGTCGGCCGGGCTTGGCGGCTGCTCAGTGCCGGGGGTTAACAGCCCTGTTGGCGGCCAGGAGCCGCTGCGGCCTGAAATCGGGGTGGATTCTAATATATCCGGCTCGGCTGAAATGTATGCCGCTATGTATGATGGCGGTTTTGATATTCCTGCCGTGCCTTATATGCGTGTGCCGCCGCAGTTTCGCCGCCAGTTGGTGCCCAATACAACCGGCGAGCGTCCGGGCACGGTTGTGATTGATACAAATGCGCATTTTCTGTATTATACTTTGCCGGACGGCGATGCTGTGCGCTACGGGGTCGGGGTTGGCAAGCAGGGTTTTGAATGGTCAGGCCGGGCGCATGTGCAGTATAAAAAAGAATGGCCGCGCTGGACGCCGCCGCGTGAGATGATTAGCCGCCAGCCGGAGCTGATCAAATATAAAAACGGCATGGAGCCGGGCCTGATGAACCCGCTGGGGGCGCGCGCTTTTTATATTTATCGCAAAAATGCGCAGGGCAAAAACAGCGATACGGGTTACCGTATTCATGGCTCGCCGGAATGGTGGTCGATCGGCAACTCCGTTTCTTCCGGCTGTATTCGGCTGATAAATCAGGATATTATCGATCTTTACGGCCGTGTTCCCGCTGGCACGCCTATTGTGGTGCGCTAAAGCCCGCTGCCGGCGCTCAGGCGGGCGGCGCGGGCAGGGCTTCCGCATGGCCTGTTGCGCTGCGCCCTGGCGGCAGCGCCGCCGGATCGCGGGCAGGCCGCCTTTGCACCTTAATATATGTCAGGAATAGCCTGTATTTTTAACATATCCGGTTTTATATGTTAAAAAAATCGCTTTTTTTTAACATATGGCGTTCACTATGTTAAAAAATCGGCATATTTCGTGCTATAAGGTCTGCTATGTTACGCCCTGTTTATCTTTTGCCGGATTTGGCTGCATTGCCGGATTTCGAGACGCCTAAAGTGTTAAAAGCGCTTATTGCCGCGCATAAATCTTTGGCTGAGCTAAAAGGCCGG
>Ga0157357_1000850_pt1 | contig 12891 bp, 12 predicted proteins | sample AttcapACBM1_FD_111485 | JGI IMG/M metagenome (GOLD analysis project Ga0157357, IMG submission 111485) | Fungus gardens microbial communities from leaf cutter ant in Botucatu, State of Sao Paulo, Brazil - Atta capiguara ACBM1 | ecosystem: Host-associated > Fungi > Mycelium > Unclassified ... | reverse complement strand
CAGTCTTGTGACTTTGCCATCAACTTGTGACCGATGTGACAGCGTGACAGATAAACCCTAACCTGAGTTGTTCTAAAAATAGAAAATAAAGAAAAAAGAAAAAAGAAAAAGAAAAAGAAGAATAAAGTGAAAATAAAAAATAAAAATGAAGTCCACTGTCAATGATCTTGACAATTCTGGTTGCCAAGACCTATGCAAGGCCAAGAAACACTGGTTGCATGCACTAACTATTTATTACTCTAGTTTCTTCTCTACCTTAGCTAAAAACTTGGGGAATCTGGCTATAACCCTATAGATAACTTATAATTATACACAGGAGTCAGAAGACTGTTTTTACCTGACTGAACTGATCTCAGAGTTCTCAGCCCTAGATGTTAGAGCCACAGCAGCTCTATCTCAACACCTCTCTGAAGTTTTTCATAGAAATCAATCTGTGAACCACATATCTCTCCTTCCCCCACATATTCAGTATTTTGAATCAGCCTTCATGAAAAAAGACTTTAACATTCTCCCAGATCACTGTAAATGGAACCATACTATTGAACTGATTCCTAGTGCTGAACCCAAGTCTAAGAACATAGTGGGGGCAAAGGCATGAACAGGAGTGGCTACTGGAGTTTGCAGGGTGGACTGTGTGACGAACTCCGCATTTTCATATACCCTACAGAATGTTTATTATCTTAGAAGTTGCAATTGGCCAATCTCTTATGCATCTCAGTCATTCTGGCAAAATATTTGAATCCTACAAGGGACTTCATGATTACAACTCCCCCAACCCACTAAACCTGTAAAACCAACCAAGCAGAATAGTTGTATAGCCGACATATCTGCACAGTGGACAATAGGCCTAGAGGACATATAATACAGGAATGTTGGGCGTATTCATTGAAGCACAAATCGACGTTTTCAGTGAAAACATCACGACTGTCGGATTACCTCCGACAACACGAGCAGAAGAAAGTCATTTTCGCTACCTGCGAGCTTTTCGACGGTTTGATACACCCCCAAAAGTGGGAGGGTCAAAATATTCCAGCCCGATAGCACTGAGAGGAACGAGCTTGTCGGGCTTATCCCGACAGACATTCATGAACTGCATGAGGAAGTCGCGGTCATATCTGTGGGCAACCTCATTTCAAATACACAAGCCGGTCTTTTCAAACCACTTACCGAAACCTGCCTTCCTTGGCATTGACATTTAGCTCATGTTGAGGACCAAAGATTCCGTCAGGATACGAGATACGCTCGAGATCATCTATGGCTCGAATGGCAGAGGTAGTCAAATGGAAATCGGGAGAAGAACTCGATTCATATAAATGGAGAGGGGGAGGACGTTTCTCAAGGGTTCGTCTGGTGCTAACACCGAGGGACACTGTGCCTTGGGAGTCGTGTCCGGGAGATAGATTGACCTCACCATTCTCGGATATACCAGTTAATTTGCTTCCTTCCCCAACATGCTCAACCTTACCAGTGGTTCCAAATTCTGCAATTTTCCCTTTCCCCCCTCTGCAACTATACTCATCCTTTTCCTTCTCTCTTTGCTTGAGGTTCTCTTCCTCCTTTTGTTCTTCCCTTTCCTCCTTGTCGTTCATCCCTCCCTTCCCTTTCGTCTTCTGAACCATACGTTTCTTCTCTTTTCGAGAGTGTTCCTTTTGGATGGCACACCAGTCGTGTAAGAATAGGTAGTTGATGAAACTGATTAACATACAGCCTTGTGAGTCATAGGTGTCGCAACATTTCCCATCCAGTTGTTTTCATGCAACTTATCGACATCCTATGACAACATCAACCAAGCCCAATATTAAAAAAGAGTTGTCGAACCTGGAGCATGGATCGCATACGCGAGTTGACATTTGGATTCTTGGCCAATTCCCTGATACGTCGGAAATATACATCCATACGTGCATGTGCCTTTGGCGTGTCCAAGATAGACCCAGCTCTTGTAAATATAATGCACAAGCTTTCAATATCCTCTTCCTCAGGATTCACATTACCCAAGAGCTTCTTCAGCTGTTCATGCATGATATGTTCTGGCAGCATTTGCAGTCTGAAAAGCTCGCTGGTTATTTTGATGAAACCGAATTTTTGCTGATTTGCTTTTTGCGTAGCACAATGTTCTTTCGAATACTTTCTGACCTTTCCGATCTTGTTCTTCGTTGTTGAAGTCCCGATAACTTTGCTATCCGTATTCTTCAATGCTACTGCTACCGCAGTTACTTCCTTCCGCATCCAAATCCTCTCAAACAAGTCTTGACAACTATGCAGAAGGAATGTTCTGAAAAGCTGACCATCCAAGATCGGTTTACCTTCCCCATCCCGATCTTCATGATCTTCTATCTCTTCACTCATCCTATCCATCATTCTAGAGAAAAGTTGAGCATACATCTCAAACGACGTCATGTCATCGACCGCTCTCTCGAATATAAGCTGGACGACACGACCAAGCATCTTTCCGTCTCTCTTATTCGCCCACTCAATAATCTGATCAGAGATCGAGTCAAACGTTCCCGTCGTTAACTCGCTGAGGAGATATTTGACTTGGTGATCTAATGATTCAAGCGAGGACAAATCGCTATAACCCTCAGCGCTGCTCAAGGAAGGTGACGTCGTATGAGTGGCGGACAGTTGGCTGGATCCCATTGTAAAGCGAGAGGAAGACAGAGGCCCAGTAATAGGATTCAAGTCGTCCAGGAGACAAGTCCAAAGGAAACGTTTTGGTGCGCAGCAGAGAACCAATCAAGCTTCCCTGCGCTTTCGAAGGCATAAAAGTAGGCTGTTAGTCTATTATTAGACAGTAAATAAAGTTCGATTCCTTTTTTGTAAGTCGCTTATATGAAGCGCCGGTACATAGAGATTGTAAATATCATTCTTGTAGAATCCAAAGAAAGATCAAGAAATGCCGGATTGTTATTGGCCATCTAGATTTGTGAATGAAAGTATGCAAGTGAGTGTTGGCAAAACAAGCAGGACTCTGTAACGAGAGTAGGTATGGATATACGACAGCAAACAATTGGAAAGATAAAGTCTGAAAAATATACAAAGGAAAGTTACAAGTTCCCTCCACACAAGACAGTGTCCAAAAGTTGATGACCAACAGCAATTTCGGACCAGCCCGGTCCAGTCAATCAGTCAAATAATTATGCTCTCCCGAAGGTTCCTCTCCCCGCCATGTTCGCTCCACTCTCCTGTCTTCTATGCCGCTGCTGGTAATCTGGTATCGACGCCTGGGTAGGCTGTCGAGAATGGTGATATGCAGACGGATGGGTGTTCTGTTGAACAGGCGACCCCGGCCTACTACTACTCCCCCATGGAACTTCCCTCACAGGTGTCCCAGATCTTGATGCATTACTCCACTGCTGATGTCCTGGTATATCACCAATCCCGGCCCATTGTTGTGACGGATGCAAAGCATGTCCTCTAGGGGTAGATCTCCCACTATGGTATGACTCGGTATGATACGACGGAGTAGGTGAATATGGTCGTTGTTCCTGTGGTCTATATAGTGGCGCCTCCCTTGCATTAGTTCCAGCTACGAACAAGGGTGACGGGGTATGCAATTGCGGTGAGCTATCAGGTGATATCAAATTTTGTTGCGAATGGACTGGTTGTGGTGCGTGGTCTGTGGCATATGTATATTGATTATGAGGGAGCAATGGCTGGTCCATTGAATCGATTGGTGTCATCTCGATATCCATCTGATTCATCGCTGACGATTGAGGACCTTGGGCCAAATATACATCATATCCTTGAAGTTTACTCGTATTTCCACCAGCGTAAAACGAGGGCTTGCCAGCGTGCATTGTCGATGAATTATCCATCAGAGTCGTAGACGAAATAGATCTAGCATCCCAGTCCAATTCTCCTCGATCCCTCTGGTAGAGCACTGGATCATACTCCAAATCATTTTGACTGATGGCAGCAATAGTGATACCACCAGGAACGATCTGCGCGTCCATGTCCTGGCCATGGTACTCGTCAAGTTTGGCTTTGTCGTTGCTAATCTTACCAGAATACACTTGACTGAGAAGCGGCGTCATCTTTGCGTGCAACATAGGAGTGAAAAGGTCCATATGGAGAGCAGGATGACCGAAACGCTTCTCGAGCCTGTGACCCTTGTGATCAGCACGTTCAGAATGAACTTGAGTCTGACGGAGCTCTTCTTCGGTGGGTGAGAAGTACTGGAACAGTGGGAGGAAAGTGCGGTTGATGTAGATCTTGTAGGCCAAAACGATGAGAATGGGAGGGACCGTGGATACCCATTGGAAGGAACTGAACCGGTATTGGAGACCAATCGCTGCCAGAGTCGTTAGTTGAAAATTTGTTCTCATGTAAACAGATGAAGTCGACTTTACGTACTAAGGATCATCAATAACTGCATGAGAACAACGCAGGTAAGCAAGCGATTGATTATGACATTCCAGATTCTCTGTAACAACCCTCAACACCCTGATTAAGCAGAATTCAAACGAAACACGTACTCCGCCACTTTCTACCTTGGAAATGAAGACGTACATGAGCTGATATTTGTATACCCAAGAGCTAATCCAGAAAACAATAGCAGCGGCAACGACAACTAGTGGCGCAAGTGGTGCAAACACGAGTCCAACAGCCCCCATGAAAAGCTGATACCCGGGGCAGTAAGCCTCGCAGATAAAACTGGTATCCGATTTCGCAATGACTTACAATATTGGAACTGCACAAACTCGATCAGTAGATGATCAAGGTGTAGAACAACATGATACTCACTAATAGATGGCATAATGGAACTCGGGAGGTTGCGTCCATTCACGGATGTCACGGGGTGTCCGACCAAAGACACTAGAAGTACCGATAAGAATATACTCCATCATTCAGTTTCGGGAGCACCCACTGAGTCTTAAAAGACAACCAAACAAGGTTAACAATCTGTGCGAGATCGAAAACCGCTAAGAAGCCACGAAGGCTGAACTCGAGTAAGTACAAGTACCCTGAGCGTGGAGCTCAGAGAGCTCAGAGGAGTGGGCGTACGGGAAGAACGTCAACCAGTAAGAAGCCTGGTTGATATACGTCCTGTTGATCTTATCTGGCAGTTCTAGAAACAATGAGTCAGCCCATGGACTCGAGAAAGAGAAAGACTGTGATGCTTACTGTGAAGATTATCCACAATTTCCGAGAGGCTAGCTTTTTCGCCAATCTGTTCCACAATCTCCCTGACAGAATCTGGCAAAACACATCAGCAACCACTTTCAGACCAATAACACCTAGACCTCACTGAAGATCACACCGATCAAAGTGAAGATAACAAGCTGCGATATCACCAAAAATGCAAAATACCGGGCAATGACAGCACGATCAAGCCTTGAATGTGTGAGAGCACCCATATACTTTTGAAATTAAATCATCATCAGCAACCGTTTCATCGTACTCCTCAGCACAGAGAATGTTACCTTTGTTAACCATCGCATGATGATAGGGAGGAAAAAACCAAAGATGCCGGAGATCGCAGGTGGCAACACACCAGAAATAAAAGCGAATGAAACTTCATTGTCTTCATACCATGTTTCTAGAAAGGGAACAGAGCCTCTCAACTAGAAAGTATGAAGCAGTCAAGTCAGTGGGTCAACCTGTTGACAAAGCGATGCGTACAGAATCCAAATTGGCCAATATAGAGATGATAAAAAGGGGGACAGTGTTGATGAAGCAGACAAAGACGAGCCAGAGGAAGCCAATCATCCTCTTGCGAGCCAGCTCACCAGTGGTCTTGTTCATATTTCCCCAGATCTGTCATGCCATAAATCAACACCATGACACTTGCTTCAGACTGATAATCAGATACCGCTCACAATGTCTTTGGGGTTAGGCGCCAACTCAATCGTTGTCCCTTTTGGATGCTTTCGCTCGAGCAGTTTTGCGACGATGTGAGCATAAGGTACAGCAGCCATGCTTGCAAAACCATAGTTCTCAGCTTTACGAGTGTCGATTTGATTGCGATACTCCTCGATAGCAGCTTCGGTTCGTTTAAGCTTGGCGCTACGACACGGCTAATGGATCCTGTGTAATTGATGGGAATAGAAGGCACTCACGTATAGAAGTCAATGGCATCCTTGTTTACTCCACCGCAACCGCAGCATCCACCGATCCGAATGGTTGGCCTCTTGGACCGTACCTTACCACCCTTCAAGTACTTTACCAATATTTCCTCAAACTCCCGGACAGTCTGGTTGTGATACTGAATCAAATCAGGCAGTTTACCCACTCTCCTTCCGATGTGCACGCTCGTCGTGGGATATGGAACACCGAGCCCATCAAAGATAGCTTTGATGCCTTCGTCGGTCTGGAACTTCTTCGGTACACCCGTGACCTGTAATGTCCTAGCATAAAAAGATTGATAGTACTCGGGAGAGCGGAACCATGCGTGCCGGAGCTCGACCATCTTCTTCCAATGGACATGCACGCAAAAAATGATAAGGAATGTTATGAGGTACGTCACGACAACGTGGGCGTAGAGGAATGACCCAGAGACATCACGAATTGTAAGCATGCTCAGGATATCGCGTCCTTTGGGAGGAACGTTGTGTAGGTTGTAGACTATGTTGATAGGGATGAGGATGCAACATGTGAGGAGAGCAATGCCCGTGAACAGCCACCGCATGAGTCGTAGAAACCGAAGGAATGCAACAGCATCAAGACCAATCTTATCGAGGAGTTCTGGCTCCTTTGTGTGCAGAAGAGGAGGAAGCCAGCCACACAGTGAGTCTGATATGCGAGGGGGAGGTTTGTCACCTTCGTGATACTTGACTTTGGGTTCGTAAACAATCTGAGAAATGGTGAACAAGAGACGGTCACGGCCAACCGTACAGTCCAGAATACCTTGTTACTGGGACGTAATATATTGAAAAATAGAATAGTAACGGCCTATGACAAGACCGCCATGAGAGTGGGACAATATGTGAATAGTGTATTGCGCACCGAGACGACACTCATCAATGCAACCTGGGAGCCAACTGCAGCGGGCGCCAGCGTCCGCGAGTTGTTGTTGAAGATTTCACCTGCACCGTCGACGACAGTGCTCATGATTTCCAGACAAGAAAAGAGGGTGAGTCACTCGTATTGTGAAGCACCCTTTGTTCATTAATATTAATTTCATGTGACCCTACTCGGCCATCAGCGAGTTCAGCGCCCGCACCACTCTGCCAATGCCCTCCCTGACAACGGCCTGCTCCTCCGTCCGAACTGCCGCCATCAGCCGGCCCTCGAACTTGTCCGGATGAAACCGAAGAAGCGTCTCTCGTAGCACCTCCTTCCTGGTCCTGCCTTCCTGCGGCATGCCGCTCGGCAGGAGAAATGCCGCTACGGCATCGACTGTCAAGTCCGCCATGACCGGTGATCGGTGATGGGATCTTGCCGGCCATGGTATGTCAGCGAAGCCGATCTCGGCATTCCTATTGTCCAAACTCAGCAGCATTGTCCACCGGTGGTCATAGGCGGTCCGTGCGTCGGCCCAGTCTTGGGCATCTTGCTCGCTGTCTTCCTTAGCTATTTTTTTCTTTCTCCTTTTCTCGTCCGCACGGCGAGCAGCCTGTGCGGCCTTGTGTCTGGCTTTCTGTTTCTGCTGCTCTGCGTATTCGTCTGCGTGTGTTTTCCTGTTAGGAACCTGAGTGCCTTGTTTGTCATCCGGGACTCCGAACACACCGATACATTCCTACCCTGATCCATTCAGCATACTGTTCCTCGTCCATGGTCTGAGGATCTGCCTTGAGCCACACATCATCCTCAAACCGAGTTCGCCACCGGTCTGGCATGTGCGCATAGTCATTCAATCTCGCCTCCAGCGAATCCAGTCGCTCATCGTCTGCAAATGCATCAGACAATTTCTCTTGGAACCGCATCTCCTCTGTCTCTTGATCTTCATCGCTCGATACCCACTTTCTCTCAGAATAACCTTCCTTTGCACGAGGGCGTTGCCTGGTATCCCCGTCTTCGTAGCCTCGTTTTCGGTGTCGAGCTTCTTTTCTCTTATCTTGCCTGCGTGCCGCTATTTCTTCTGCCGTCTGCTTGAAATGCAATTTGGGCATTCCAGCAGTGACAGTGATAAGAATAGTGACACTAGACAAAACATGATCCAAGCTTTCATAAGCACCAGCCTGTAAATAATAAGATAATACATATCCCAGTTCACGGCTGAGGCCTTCTGAACATTCCAGTAATAGCCTTCCTCGCCGGAACCAACACACTTCTCGCGAATCCAGGGGCCATATACAGTGATATTCCAACTCTAACAGGCAACAATGCCTGTCCCAGGGATCAGGATACGCTAGCACCATAATAACTGTACCGACCTTGGTAACACCATATGCAACAACTGCATTCGCTACGTCTCCCACAATCCTATGTCCATGTTCAGGCACAGGGTTCTGAGAAACCGCTGCCTTTTTCTCATACCCAAACACGTTATACCTCCTCCCTACCCTCTCCGCCCACTTGTCCCCTTCCTCAGCCCATTCCCTCGCCTTCTCTCTGCCCCATCTTACAGCCCATGATTCCTCTCCATCAGTAACCGCAGATCTACTTGACGAGGAGTCTGTGACGGCATTCGTCACAACAGCTTCTCCAATTCCTAACGCCCTTGATGCATAAAACACTCCAACAAGTGGAATGAGTGCAGTCAGTTCATGCACGATACCGAAGGAGAGAATAAGTGAAGGGAGAGGTGTCCCTGTGCGTTTGGAGATCGCTTTGAGTGCATCAGCGTACGCAGAAAATCTGCTTTTCGGTGCAAGTGGAGCCGGCGTATTGGTCAACATTATAGAGTTTAAGAAAGAGAGGGGTGTTGAATAAATGGGTTGAGATCAATGTTGGCCTTGTCTCTCTTTTTTTTAAAAAAAATCAACAATTTATTACAAATTACACGGAGCGCGATGGCAGGCCGTGGTAGCTACTTCGTAACTACATTACATAGGAGAGAGCCAACAGGGAAATATGATAGAAAGAGAACAAGAAAGAGAAAAGAAAATAAGACCAAAAACTACTGAATGAGCAAGGAGACTGCTCTGCTATGTGATGCCTTCTCCAAAGGAGAAAGCATTCAAGGAAGGAGACAAACTGGCTGATAGTATCCCTCATTGGGTTCCAATAATTGTTAAACCTCCTGCATTCATGGAGGATATGGCATCTGGATTCAATCAGATAAAATCCATATAGGCAGCTAAAATCTTCTTTAAGGAAGAAGCAAAGGCGATACTCTCCTGTTAGGGCATGATTGGTGATGGCTCTAGTGGCTCTCACACATAATGAAATCTGTTCGAAGTGTTTAAGCCACAAACCTCCCTTAGTATACAAGAGTTCAATGGGATAAAGTTCATCATCTAAAAGATTGAGGAATTGTTTGCCTTTGAAGTCAGACACCTGAAAAGTCATTCACCAGTTTCTAATGATGCTGTCACATTTGTTCTTTTTGTCAAAATCCCAAGATGTTTTGCATGGAAGTTAAGGTGTGAGGTTGAATTTCTTTGTTTCTTTATCAACTGCTAAATGAAGGGGCTATTTGCTGTTACTTGGGCAATCCCAGAACTCAATGGAGTTTGAAGAATGTTTGTTGAAGAATGACTTGAGATCATGGTGATTGACTGTTGTTGGTAGGGATGGATAGATGAGTCAAAAATTTGACATGCCATATGAATTGAGTCAGTGATGACAATGATGTGAGAGGCCTCTGGGATCTAAATAGCTTGATTTATGCCACACCTGATAGCAAATAGTTCAGCTTCAGTAGAGGTGATGCTAACAGCATGGTGTAAGGTTTTCTTAATAGAATTTAAATATGAATCAATATGCACAATAGATATAGCAATATTGTTCTTGATACTAGCATTAGAAACAACTATGACTGAATTGGAATTGGATGAAGCATTAAGAACAATGTCATCAAGTTTGTGAAAATGAGCAGCCATGCTTTCTTTGTCTTTATGATTTGCTTGGTAAAAGGAAAAATGACTAGAAAAATTATCAACTAATCAAGAACCTGGAGAAAATTCACTATTAAGTGAATTGAATGATGGAAAGATTCCATTGAGGTGATTGTTGGCATTTACAACAGAACTTTTGATTTTTAGACATTGCTTGGAAATTATGTTCTCTAAGAAAAGACAATGATGAAAAGAATTGTTGGTGAATTTGCTTTCAAGAAAGGATTTGATAGCATGATTATTTGGAAGAATAGACATTCTAAGTTGATATTGTCTACTGAGTTTCTGAAGATGTAGATGGATGGGAATTAAGCCAGTGATGGCTTTAACTTTCAAAGTAGGAGAGATTTAAAAAGTGTCTGAGATTCACAAAGCTGCTCTTTGTTGTATTTTTTTGAGTTCTTTAAGAGAGTAAGAGAAGAGCATTTTATTGAAGTGCTATAAAGAAAAGCCATCTAAAGTAATGGAAAAAACATATGTTCCATAAAGGAGATATTTTTGATGAGGAAGTAATTCTCAAGTGAAATTTCCTAGCATTTTCATGTATTTGACTGTTAACAGAGTTTTATTGGAATAAAATTTGACATATCAGAATGAAAGCTTTTTGTCAAATATAAAGCCTAAATATTACTAAGTATTCTTAAGTTATGTCATAAACTTCATTCAGCTTGTATCTCCACAACCAGTAGACTGATTCTCACAAACTAAGTTGCACTGGAAAGCCCCAAATGAAGGCTATCTGCATATGTGTGAGATACACAAAAGTGACAACAAATGAGTGAGATATCAGGTCATCAGTAGCTGTAAAAGCTTCATCTGCTAATATCTCATGAATGACTAAATAGATTCGTATGATTGAACTTGCATTGGAAAGTGCTCATCAATCTGTTTCCAACATTATATATAATGTGTAACAACCTTAAGCTTGAGCTCAGGTTGCAACTAAGGCAAAGACTTGAGGAAGGATAAGGGGATTGTATAATTGGTAAAGCATAAGGACACATGAATATATCTACGCTATTTATACAAGTCCATAGTTCAACAATGCGACATACATAAGAGTTAAAACATGAGGAGACCACAAGGATAAAGCAAGGTAACAACACCTTCTACATGTGGCATAGCTGATCATATCATCATACCCTTTACCCATGTCCATGCTGTCCCCAGGAGGCATCGATCGTAACAATACCCCCATTTCAGGTTTCATGTCCTCATGAAATCAGACCAAAACCTCTAGCTCTCCTACTACATGCGTAGCTACTATCTTTTTGCTAGGGCCTATAATAATTTGATCCTTATTGTCCTTGGCTATGAAGTATGGTTCGTGTGATGGCCCTCCTTGGAACATGTGGATTTGGTATCCGTTTCTGGTAGTGTCTGTATTATGTTTTCTGTCCAGGAATGTTGTTGCCACTTCGTTCCAAAATGTTGGATCTTGTTCTCCTCTAGATCTGAGGGATTGATAGTGTGGTGGTGGTTTGAATAGTCTAGTCTGAGATGGCGTTTGTACGAATTTCATGTGTTTGAGTAAATGTTCGATCTCGTCCGTTATGAAACTCATACTTGAAGATGATGTTGTCGTGGATACCTTGTATGGCCTGATTAATATTACTTCTTCGTTTTCAACCCTTTCTTCTTCTCTTTTCACTTCTCCATCCATATATAACTCCTGAATTTCTTGAATGTTCACATCCACATAACTGTTACCCCTCCCTTTGTATCGATCAAGTTCGTCTGCTAATCTTCTTTGAATTTGAAATGCCCTGTTGTCCATATTGCTTTGAGTTAGATAACATAAATCTTCCACCATCTGGGTGATATTTGTAGCATTTGTTGTGTGATTGTCGATACTGGCCATCAGGATATTCCCTTCCATCTCTGCAACTGTTGTCCCCACTTCTCCTGCTAATTTCTTTATGTCCTTCATTACTCTTTGAATATCGATCATTGCCTCAATCCCTTTCAATGTCTTGTGGTATAATCTCTCCCAATCTTCTCTTTCTCTTTTCATTATTTGGGCCTGGTCCATATTGTTCAATTTCCTTGAAACATAGGGGTTGGGGGAGGTAGGTGCCATGTTAAAAGTGTTGTTGTTAGCAGTGGGGAAAGACATTGTTGTTTGGTAGATTGCTTTCGGAATTCAAATGATTTCTTGAGCTGTCGAGATAGGATTTTATCCCCCCTCTTTATAGGTTTTGACTTGAATACCTCATCCAATAGTCTTCCATTGCCTGTCTTGTATGTGGCAACCCTGATTCCGCTATTCATTGATCATGTTCGTCCCCATAACCTTTCCAATGCACCAAGTATTGTATTCTCCGTCCTCATATCCTATGCTTCCATACTTCTTCCACTTCATATTCTTCTTCTTTATTGATAATCACCAGTGGAGGTGCTAGATTCCTGCGTTGTCCTTGGAACTTTGGCTCCACACATCATGTCAAAAGGTCCTCATTGAAAACATTGTGAATCATCCATCCTTTTGGAAGCTCAAGTTCAAATGTCCTTTGAGATTCTGAACGGTCCGTATCTTTTATTATCCAGCTTCTTTGAGGGTATTTTTGAATGGATGTTCTTGTTTTCCAACCACACATGGTCTCCAGCCTTCAGTCCTTGAGGGTTTCTTCTTTTCTTGTCGAACTGTTTCTTCATGCTCCTCTGTGCTTCTTCCATCGCTTTTGTTGCCTGTTCCCAGCTTCTTTGTAGCCTACTAAGGAGGTCTTCTACTTGTGGGATATCCATTTTCACCATGAGGTCGCCCTTCCAGGGATGTCTTCCAAAGTTTAATTCGAATGGAGTCTTCCCCATTGCAGCATGTTGCTTGTCATTATATTGGAATTCCACAGCAGCCAACCAATTCATCCAATCATCCTGTTGATAATTCACATAGTGTTGCAGAAACGTTCTTATCTCCTGATTGATTCTTTCCATTTGACCATCTGTTTGT